>Ga0101944_10001191_pt1 | contig 58348 bp, 45 predicted proteins | sample DewCreD2012metaG_FD_75245 | JGI IMG/M metagenome (GOLD analysis project Ga0101944, IMG submission 75245) | Hot spring sediment bacterial and archeal communities from British Columbia, Canada, to study Microbial Dark Matter (Phase II) - Dewar... ...
CACGGCCCGCTCCCCCCGGCTGCACAAGCCCCGGTGCACTCTCGGCTCCGCACCGCCCGGAGCACCGCCGCACCGCCGGCCACTCCCGGTTCTGCCCCTTTCCTGCCCCCCGACGGCCCGCACGAATCTCCCCCTCCTCCCAGAACCACTCTAACTCAAGGCAATCCCGCGGGATCCAGAGCCGGAAGCGGAATCGCTGCTCTCCGCCGTCTGCACTTGCCCGGTGGGCCATCCCATGCTACTATCGCGTCTCACGGTCAGGAGACTTCGCATGCCCCTCGAAACTCCCTTTGCCACCACGGCCTTTGCCTGGCACCGCGTGAGCTTTCGCGCGAAGGCCCCCTGCGGAGCCATGATCGCCGCCGTGTCGTTCGGCCCCGACGGCCTCCCCCTCGACGCCGACCACCACACCGGCATTGACCCCTCGGTCGACTGGACCGAGCAGGTCTTCTGCACCCGAGGCAAAGCCGGCACCGTCCACGCTCTCATCCGTGTCAATCCCCCCGAACTGGCCCCCTGCGTTCGCGACGTCGCCGTCCAGCCCGTCGCCCGTCCCGCCGTGGCCGAGTGGGCCGATGCCGTCTGGGCCACCATGCCGCCCCTCGCCTGGGAGCCGCCTTCTGACCCATGGGCCAACCTGCCGGCCCCCACGTCCTCTCTTCAGTCAGGCCACACGCGACATGCCTCACGCCTCCGCGTCGTCATGCTTGGCGACTCCATCGTCAACGACACCGGCAACTCGCCCTGGGATGTTCTCGTCGAGCGCCGCCACCCGGGCCTGCGCCTGGAAGTGGTCACGAGCGTCCGCGGCGGCACGGGCTGCTGGGACTACAAGGAAGCGGGCCGCGTGAAGCCCTACGTGCTGGACTACGAGCCCGACCTTCTGATGATCGGCGGCATCAGCCACAACGGCGACACCGAGGCCATTCGCTCCGTCATCCACCAGGTCAGAGAACACCTCCACCCCGGCATCGTGCTCATGACCGGCCCGTTCGGCAAAGGCCGCGACCCTCGGATGCTGAGGGACTGGTCGCCCGCCATCACACCCGACGGCTCCAACTATCGCAGCCGCCTGCTGGCCCTCGCCCGCGACGAGGGCTGCGGCTTCCTCGACCTCGAGGGCGCCTGGGGCGCCTATCTCCTCGCCACCGACCGCCCCTATGACTGGTTTCTGCGCGACCCCGTCCATGCCAACACGCGCGGTGCCATGCTCCTCGGCCGCATCCTCGAACGGTTCTTCGCCTGACGCCCCGCACCCGACGCGCGTCATCGCAGGCGCCGGTCCGCCGGATTCGACCCAGTGGCTCTGCCCGCAACCCCGGGAGGCTCGCTGGGACGCGCGCCAGGGAGAGAGCGGCCCGCCCTACGCGGTCCGCATACGACGCAGGCGCTCCCAGCGAGCCAGCGAGCCGTGCCTTGACTCCCCGCACGAACCGCCGTAGAATCGCGTCGTTCCGAGCCAAGAGCCACGAGATCCGATTCCGCAGGGAAATCCATCATGGGGCGACTCGTCAGGATTGAGGGGGAGCCACGTGAGGCAGGGCGGGCGTACGGCGCACTCGTTGCGCCCATGCTCCGTGACCGCATCGCCGAAATGTGGCAGACAGCGCAGGTCGGCGGCTACGGCGCGACACAGCTCGACGAGCGCGGCGAGCGGTTCCGCGGCCACCTCGAGCAGATCGCGCCCGAGTGGCTGGACGAGGCGGAGGGGATCGCGGCGGCCGCGGGGGTGAACGTCAGTGACCTCTTCCTCCTCAACGCCCTCCCCCGCGGCTTCTGGGACACGCAGACGTGCGGCTGCACCTCGTGCCTCGTCGTCGGCGCCCAGTCGGCCAACGGCGCCACCCTGCTCCACAAGAACCGCGACCTGGTGAACTCGCCGCAGGACTTCCACCTGCGCCGCACGCCCGCCGGGCGCCAGCTCTTCGTCTCGCGCGACACGGGCACGCTCGGCTTCGGCCATTTCCACGGCGACCAGGCCCTCGCCGGAGCCAATAACACCGGCTCGTGGATCAAGCCCGACGACTTGCGCGAGTGCGGGCTCGCGTGCACCCACCTGCTGCGCCTCGTCGCCGAGCGCGCTGCCACCTGCGACGAGGCCGTGGCCGTGCTGGAGAATGCCGTCGCCAGAGAAGTCGCGGGTGCCTCGGGCAGTTGCCGCGGCATGATCTTCCTCGTCGGCGAGCCCGGCAAGGGCGTCGTCGTGGAGATGACCTCGAAGCGGCTCGCCTGCCGCGAGGTGCGCGACGCCATGCTCATCCGCACCAACCACTTCCTCCTCGACGAGATGCAGTCGACTCTCTCCGAGCCGCCTCAGCAGAACACGTTGCGGCGCTACGAGCGGGCGCACCAACTGCTCGATCCACTGCCGACCAAGAACGTCGCCGACTTGATCCGCATGTCCCGCGACCACCACGACGGCCCCGACTCGATCTGCTCCGACAACTGGCAGCACATCTTCATGACCGTGTCGGCCTGCACCCACGTCGTCCGCCCCGGCCCCGACGACCCGCTGGCCCACACCCGCGTGCAGATGGGCAACACGCGGAACACCATTGCCATCCCCGTGCCGCGGGCCATTGACGGCTTGCCCGTCGAGTGTGTGGACGGCACGATGCACGCCCTGGCGCGCAAGCTCTACGCCCGCCATGGCGTCGGCGACCACCTCGCGCAGATTCAGGACGAGATGGAGCGTGAGATCGCCCGCCAGTTCGCCCAGGCCGGCGCCGCCGCCCGCTTCGCCGACCCGACTCGCCTCCGCGAGCACCTCACCGAATTCACCGCCCGCACGATCGAGGGGGTCCGAGCCACGCTTGAGGGTCTTCTCCAATGAAACTGAAGCTGGCTTCAGCAGTGCACCTCGCCCTTGTAATGGCCGCGGCGGCTCAGGGTGAGTTGTGCAACATCAAGGTCGTCACCGACGCCTCGCCCGACTACTCGGACCTGGAGAGCATGGTCCACAGCATCACGAGCAAGTGGCCGACGCCGGCGGAGAAATGCTGGGCGATGTTCTACTGGAACCATATCGCCCGCCGCCAGACCTCGCCCATGCACCTCCACGGCCTCGAGCTCACCGACCCCATCCGCCAGTTCAACGACTACGGCTTCACCATGTGCTCGACCATCGCGGGGATCAACTGCTCGATCTGGGACGCGATGGGCTTCAAGGTGAAGTACTGGGACATCTCGCTCCACACCGTGCCCGAGGTCTTCTACGACGGCCGCTGGCACATGTACGACAACTCGATGTCGGCCATCTACACCCTGTGCGACGGCAAGACCATCGCGGGGGTGGAGGACATAGGGAAGGAGGGGGCCTGCGCCGCCTCCGGCGGCAAGGTCGAGCCAGGCCACATCGCGCGCTACCACTGCCTCAACGCCACCAGCCCGCGCGGCTTCCTCACGGGGGCCGACTGCGAGCGAAGCCTCGAATCCGAATACGGCTGTTTCAATCCAAAGGGTCTCAAGTACCGCTACTACTTCTACGACTGGGACCGCGGCCACCGCTACATCCTGAACCTCCGCGACGGCGAGGCATACACCCGCCACTACAGGAGCCTGGGCACCTCGGCGGAGTTCTACGTCCCCAACCACGGCAAAGACCCCGAGAGCGTGAACCCCCGCTACCGCATCCGCGGCAACGGGGTCCGCACGTGGAAACCGGCGCTGACGCCGGATTCCCTGCCCAAGGTGGCGTACCGCCTGACCAATCTCAAGCCCACGCTGGAGCCTGAGGACCCTGACAAGCCATCGGAGGTCGTCTTCAAGATCGAGGGCGGCAACGTGATCACGGCCCTCACTATCAAGGGCGCGGTCGAACGGCAAAGGGCGCAGGATAGCGTCGCCCTCGCCGTAAGCACCACAAATGGCCTGGCCTGGACAGACATCTGGAAGGCCGAGAGAATGGGCGAAACGCCTCTTGACATCAAGCTCGTAGAACCGGTCAACGGCGCCTACGAAGTCCTGGTCAAGGCCACGCTCCAGGGAAAGGGCGCCGTGCGCAGCATTGAGTTCGAGACGACCACAATGCTCAACGCCAAGACCCAGCCCAAGCTGCTGCTCGGCAAGAACACCGTCTACGTGGGCCTCGGCGAGCAGACGGGCAGCATCGTCCTCTGGCCCGATCTCCAGGGCGCCGCCTACAAGCCCTACGTGGTCGAGGAGAAGAACGTCGCCACACAGCCCAAGCACCCCGGCTACATGGGCGTGATGCACGCCGCGAAGCCGAACGAGGAAGCCTATGTCGTCTTCCGCATTGATGCCCCGACCGACATCACCCGCGTGACCTATGGCGGCCGCTTCTACAACCGCGCCCCCAAGAGCCACATTGACCTCCTCCACTCCTTCGACGGCGGCAAGACCTGGAAGCAAACCTACTCCCTCACCGACACCAAGCCGCCATGGGACGTCATCCACTACGAGACCGTTAACCTCCCGCAGGTTCCAAAACCTGCGGGAGGTTCGGCCGGCGCCCGCTCCGTCCTGATGAAGTACCTCTGGAACGGCCCCGAGGCCAGCACCAGCGGATGCAGCATCTACGCCGTCCGCATGGAAGTCAATCACCTCCCGCAGGTTCCAATACCTGCGGGAGGTTCTCCTCTTGCGGTCACCTTCAACTGGAGCGAAGTGCAGAAGGACCGCTCCCGCATCGAGCGCAGCCACACCCAAGTCGTTGACAAGGTGCCTTGCCGCTACACCATCAACGCCGGCGGCTACGACCTCCCCATCGTCAACTCCCTGAAGATCGCAAACCTCCCGCAGGTTCCAAAACCTGCGGGAGGTTACTCCAACGGGAAGGATGTGGGCGGCGAGAGGTGGCTCTACAAATGGGTCACATACGGCAAGAACCTCGCCGAGGGCAAGCCCTACACCTGCACCGTCCCCTCTGAGACCAGTTGGGGTGCGGGCGACCCCGACGGGAAGAAGCTCACCGATGGCATCGTCGGCCCTCCCTTCGTCGGCGGCATCACGCCGAAGTTCGGGGCAGCCTGGAAGCAGGGCCAGAGGCCCGAGGTCACGGTGGACCTCGGCAAGCCCGAAGCGTGCGCCGCCTTCCGCATCCAGATCGGCGCCGGCTGGCCCTGGTGGGACGCCCTCAAGGGCGAGGTGAAGGACAAGGTGGAGGTCCTCACTTCCGTCGACGGCAAGGAGTTCGCAAGCCAGGGCTTCTTCGACTTCGACCTGCACTGGAAAGACATCCCGATCAACCATTTCATGCCCGACGACGAGCAGGCCACGGGCTTCAACCACACCCTCATCCCCCCCAAGCCCGTCACCGCCCGCTATGTCCGCTTCGCCATCACCCCCGCTCGCATCCTCACCGTCAGCGAGGTGCAGGTGCTCGATGGCATCAAGTTCGAACCCTTTGACCTGCGCATTGCCCTGCCCGACGAGACGCCGGCGGCCCCCCGCTCCGAGGCCCCCGTGGCGTCGGGCGTGGCGGCCGCGGCGGAGGCGGCACCCGGCCCGCCCGCCGTCGGGCCCACCGAGGCCATCGCCCCCCCTCCTGAGGCGGCGCCCCGCCTGAAGGTCAATCGTGTCGCCCAACCGCCGAAGATAGACGGCGTCCTCGACGACAAGGCGTGGAGCCAGGCCAGTGGCACCTCTACGTTCCGCCAGACCAACGGTGAGGAGCCCACCGCCATGACCCGCCTCTACGTGGGCCAGGACCAGCAGGCCCTCTATGTCGCTGTCGAGTGCTTCGACACCCCGGAGGCCATCGCCAGGCTCAAGGCCAGGGTGACGAGGCACGACGCCGATGGCCTCTACGAGGATGACTCCGTGGAACTCTTCCTGGACCCCGCAGGCCGCCGGACCTCGTATTACCAGGTCATGGTCAACTGTCGTGGGGTCACCTGGGATGCATTCCACTCGACCCCAGGGAACCCTGACCGGAGCTGGGAGCCGAAGTATGCCGTGGGCGTGAGCGTGGCCAAGGACGCCTGGCAGGCGGAGTTCGCCTTCCCTTGGGCAGTCTTCGATCGCAGCCCGCTGTTGGCCGCCGATTGGACGTTCAATGCCCTGCGCAACTGCCCCGCGCGGGCCGAGAATAACTACTGGGCCCCCGTCCATGCCCGCTCCGCGCACACACCCGAGCGCTTCGGCACGCTCACCGGCATCCTGGCCAAGGCGCCCGCGAGCAACACGCCCTGACGCTGCACCGCCGTCAGGCCGCTCGCGCTCCGCTCTTGGCATCGCCGTTGACTCGGCTGCTCCTGAGCCATAGACTCAGCCGCGGAGCACCCCCGTGGACACGGCAACCCTGATCCAGGCATTCCTCGACTACCTGGCCGTCGAGTGCGGCCTCGCGGCGAACACGCAGGACGCGTACGCGCGGGACCTCGCGCTCTTCGCCGATTACCTGGAGCGGCGCACGCAGCCGGACGTGCGCAGTGTGACGACGACGCTGGCCCTGGGCTTCCTGTCTGAGCTGAAGGACCGCGGCTACGCCGTGGGCAGTATCGCGCGCATGCTCGTGGCGGTCAGAATGTTCTACCGGTATCTGGCGCTCGAGGGGCAGGTGGAGCGCAACGTCATGGCTGCGCTGGATTCCCCCCGACTCTGGCGGCGCTTGCCGTCTGTCCTGAGCCCTCCTGAGGTGGAACTCCTCCTGGCCGCGCCAGACACCACTACCCCCCTGGGCATCCGCGACAAGGCAATCCTGGAGGTTCTCTACGCCACCGGGGTGCGCGCCAGCGAGGTGACCTCGCTGAACACCGACAGCGTGCACCACGACTACGGCTATCTCCGCTGCCTCGGCAAGGGAGCCAAGGAGCGGGTCGTGCCCATCGGCAGACTGGCAATAGGCTGGCTTCAGCGCTACACCGCGGAGGTCCGCCCTGCGCTGGTCAAAGGCCGCCCTGAGCCGGCTCTCTTCGTGTCACGCATCGGGCGCCGTCTCAGCCGCCTCGCCGTCTGGGCGCTCGTGAAGCGGTACGCACGCCTGACCGGGGTCATCAAGGACGTATCCCCCCACACGCTTCGCCACTCGTTTGCGACCCATCTGCTCTCGGGGGGGGCCGATCTGCGCTCCGTGCAAGAGATGCTCGGGCATGCCAGCATCATGACCACGCAAATCTACACGCATGTCGACAGGGACAGACTCAAGGACGTTCACCGCCGCTTCCACCCGCGTGGCTGACGCGCGCCTTGAGCCGAACGGACCGCAGATCGGCGAGCAGATTCCGTAACGCGTGCTCCAGTTTCTCCGGAGTCTCGTACTCGCCTTCCTGAATCGCACGCTTCAGCTCCGCCAGCCGGGCGCGCTCTCCTGCCACAGCCCGGCTCCGTACGGGTTTTCCGCTGGCTTGCGTCCGCCTGTCCATCTTCTCAACACCTCTGCGCGCTATATTTCGCGGCGCCGACCGATTCTCTCCCCCTCCATTGAGTTAGTCGAGGGGAGTGCCAGAAACTTTAGCGCTAAGAGCGCATCCAGCAGCCGGCATCACCACAGCCATAACCAGCACGCAGCGCGGGATTTATGCTAGCGCGTCGGACGCTCGGACACCTGCCCATAGTGTCGTGTCGCAATTTCCAACACGCAATCTTGCCACCTGCTTCGTCCCGCCGCTCTCAGCGCATAACCCTCCGCACTTGCCGTACGAGGGCAGCGGCCAGTGCGTTCAGGTCATCATCAAACGCGCCCGGGCGCACGAAGGCGCTGCAGCTCCGGCCGAGCATCAGGTTCGTTCCGTGGTCCTGCTGTTCGCGGAAGTCCGTGCGCACACCGACCACAGGCTTGCCAAGAGCGTACGCATAGCCCACCTCAAAGGCGGTACCCGAGTCGGCATCGGGCCCGTCGAGCACGGCCACCACCACATCGCACGCATCCAGACCTGCGAGACACTGGCGGAAGATCCGGGCGGCTTCCTTCGCCACCGGCGCGCCACTGCTCACGGGGATTTCCTGGGGCAGCGTCACTGAGCAGCCGAGGCCCCGCTCCAAGCGGAGGGCGAGCTCCCGGTTCCAGCTTCGCTCGTGCTGGGTGAAGAGCGGTGCCGCGAGGTATACTTTCAGCCGGCGGGTTGCTGAACGCTCCAACGGGGTCTCCTCTCGGGTGGTGCATCGATTATACTGGAACTCGCCTCACTCTCCAACTCTGAGGTCGCCAACCACTGGTTGCGTGCCGGCGTAGGCGACGCTAGAATGGCTCATGCGCATTCGAGCGTCGCGGTGATCTCGGGACACTTCTGGGGCCCCCCTCTTGCTGGCGCGGAGACTATACTGGACTGCGTACCTCCTCCGGCGCCTGCGCGGCCAGGGCGCTTACCCGTTTCGGCCCGCCGGCGCCATCTGCCGCAGTCAGGCGCAGCGTGTCTCGGACATTGTGGGCTACGCCTCCCGGCACGTTCCGTACTACCGGGAAACATTCGCCCGTCTCGGCCTTGCGCCTGCTGCCTTCGCTTCGGCGGCCGACCTGGCGCGTTTGCCCATCATCGAGCGGGAGCAGTTGCAGCGCGACCCAGAGTACTTCGTATCCGATGCCATGCCGAGGGCAAACCTCCTGCTTGCCCAGAGCAGCGGCAGTTCGGGCATGCCCGTCAGAGTATTCTACGACACGAGGGCCGTCATCAACACCATACTCTATGCCGAGCGGTCCCGGTCCATCGCCACTCGGTACATCGGCAAGCGACTCCACTACCGCGAGACGACCATCCTCCAGGATACCGGCACGGACGCGAAGCTGACGCGATGGGCGCGTCAGAGCACTCTCCTGCCGCGCAACTGGCCGGGGCGGCGGCAGTTCCTGCGCGTCACTGACCCGGTGGATCAGAGCGTTGCTGCGATGGAGGAATTCAAGCCCGATCTCATCCGGACCTTCGGCTCGTACCTGGAGCTTCTGTACCCCTGCCTCGTGGCCTCCGGGCGCTCCTTCCACCGGCCACGGCTGGTCACCTATGGGGGCGATTGCCTGTCGGAGTCGGTGCGCCAGCTGATTTCGGGCGACCTTGGAATCCCAATCTTGAGTGGCTACCAGGCCATCGAGGCCACCCGCATCGCCTTTGAGTGTGAACAGCATCAGGGGCTCCACATCAATATCGACCTGCATCCAATCCGAGTCGTGGACGGCGAGGGACGCGATCTGCCCCCCGGGACGCCGGGCGACGTGGTGGTTTCCACTCTCGCAAATAGGGCCACCGTGCTCCTCAACTACCGCCTGGGCGATACGGCGGCGCTGTGGCCGGGCACCTGCCCCTGCGGCCGCTCTCTGCCGCTGATGTCCTTCCCGCTGGGCAGGGTGCACGACTTTGTCGAACTGCCTTCCGGCCGCCTGCTGAATCCTGTCCCTCTTCTCGCGCCGCTCGTCCGAGTCCCGGGCATGTGCCGCTGGCAGCTTGTGCAAGAGACGCCGGACCGCTTTCGCCTACTGCTGGTGGTGAGCAGCATCTGCAACCGTGCAGAACTCCTCCAGCAGGTGCCCCTTGCCTTCGCACAGCAGACGGGCGAGGACGTACGCCTCGCCATCGAGTTCGTGAGCGATATCGAGCGCCAGAGCTTGGGGAAGCATCGCATGGTGCGCTCAGAGATGCCCCGGGCGCATCGGGACATGCCTAGGGTCAGTGCGGGAATCCACACGTGACTGCGACACCGCGCCTTCCGGCCGCGATCTGGGAGCGAGGAGGAGGCGATGCAACGGAGAGCACCGTTGACGTCGAGTGACCCGGCTCCCGGCCAGAAGTCGCGGTGTTTCTTCGGGTTGCGGCGCCTATGGTGGACGGCCTATCTGGCCTGGAACCTTCGCGGCCAGAGCAGTTACCCATTCCGGCCCCTCGCGTCGGTGCGTAGTGACCAGGCCCGCCGCGTCCGACGCATGGCCATCCACGCCTGGCGCTACGTGCCGTGGTACCGTGAGGCAATGCAGCGGAGCGGGCTCACCCCTGCCGACTTCTGCACGGCGGAGGATCTCGCCAGGCTCCCGATACTCGAGCGGCGACACCTCGCCAGCGACCCGGAGCGCCTGGTCGCGCGTTCCGTGGCCCCCGAGCGCCGCGAGTGGTTCCGCACCGGCGGCAGCACGGGCACGTCGGTGCAGGTCGCCCATGATCCGGCGGCGCTGCTCCAGTTCACGGCGTTCTATGAGCGGCTGCGGGCGATCATCGGGCGCTGTGTGGGTCGACGCTTCGGCTACCGAGAGGCGGCCCTCGCAAGCTCGGCCTCCACCGCGAGCCGCATCGGCCGCATCTGCCGCCACCTGACGTGGCAACCGCGGTCGGCAGGGATCCTGCGTGCCTACGTGGACCTCACGGGCGACCCCGCGGCATCCCTCGCCGCACTGACGGAGTTCCAGCCGGATGCCATGTTCGGCACTGGGTCGGCCTTCGGCCAGCTTCTGTCCTATGCGCAAGCCGCCGGGAAGAGCTTTCCTCTGCCTAAGGCAATCGCCTACACCTCCGACGAGCTTCCCGCGGCGGCGCGCCGTTACATCCTCGAGCAAGCTCGGGTACCCGTCTTCGGCTGGTACGGCTCTGTCGAGTGCCTCAGCATCGCCTTCGAGTGCGAGGAACACCGGGGACTGCACGTCAACATTGACCACTGCCCGCTGCGAATCGTGGACGATGCCGGCCGCACGCTGCCGGCGGGCGAGACGGGCAATGTGGTGATCTCGAACCTGGTCACGCAAGCCAGCGTGCTGTTGAACTACCGGATCGGCGATCTGGCCGCGCTGCTTCCCGACCCCTGCCCGTGCGGGCGCTCCCTACCCCTGCTCTCGTTCCTGCCCGGACGCGAGGACGACCTGATCATCCTTCCGTCGGGCACGCCCGTCCACCCGCAGACGGCCCGGGCCATCGTCGAGACCCGGCGCGAGGTGTGGGAGTTCCAGCTTGTGCAGGACGCTCCAACCCATTTCCGTGTGCTGCTCGTGGCCGCGCCGGATTGCGACCATGTGGCGCTGGCGCGAGCCATCGCGGGGGATTTCACATCGAGTTTCGGCACCGAGGTCACGGCGGCGGTGGAGTTTGTGGACGCTATTGACCGAACGGCCAGCGGCAAACACCGCGCGGTGCTGTCGCTCGTTCGGCAGGAAAAGCCTCCATCGGCCGACTCGGGCTAATCGTTGGCCAGGAGCTTGCGGAACTCGTCTTCGCTGATTACCGTGACGCCCAGGTCGCGAGCCTTCGCCAGCTTGGAGCCGGCGGCTTCGCCGGCCACCACATAGTCGGTCTTCTTGCCCACGCTCGAGGCTGCCCGCCCTCCCCTTTCCCGCACCAGCGCCTCCGCCTCTTCCCGGGTCAAGTGCTGAAGGGCGCCCGTGAACACGAAGGTCTTGCCCGCAAAGGCTCTCGCCGCCGGCTTGTCCCGCTTGGGCACCGCCGGGAACTGCACTCCGGCACGGCGCAGCCGCTCGATGGCGGCCAGGTTGCCCGGATTATCGAGGAACTCACGCACCGAGCGGGCCAGCGTCGGGCCAATCTCGTGCGTGCTGGCCAGGCGGGCCTCGTCGGCGGCAATGAGGGCCTCCAACGAGCCGAACTCCTCCGCGAGCACCTCGGCAACGTGCTCGCCCACGTGTCGGATTCCCAAGGCGAATAGGCAGCGGGCCAGCGGCCGCGTCTTCGACGCCTCAATGGCGTTGAGGAGATTGCGGGCCGACTTCTCGCCCATTCGCTCGAGGCCCGCCAGTTGCTCCTGGGTCAGGTCATAGAGGTCGGCTGGGCTCGCCACTAGCCCCTTCTCCACCAGTTGGTCCACAAGCTTCGTCCCCAAACCCTCGATGTCCATCGCTGCGCGCGACGCGAAGTGCTCGATCCGCCCCTTCACCTGCGCCGGGCAACCGAAGTTGATGCACCGAGCCACGACCTCGCCCTCTGGCCTCTGGGCCCTCGCGCCGCAGACCGGGCAGTTCTCGGGCATCCGGAACTTCCGCTCGGTACCCCTGCGCTTCTCCAGCACCACGCCAACGACTTCGGGGATCACGTCGCCCGCACGCTGCACGAGCACGGTATCTCCGATTCGCACGTCCTTGCGATCGATCTCGTCCTGATTGTGGAGGGTGGCGTTGGCGACCTCCACGCCGCCGACTCGGACGGGCTCCAGCCGCGCGACAGGCGTGAGGGCGCCCGTGCGGCCGACCTGCACTTCGATATCGCGCACGACCGTGGTGGCCTGCCGCGGCGCGAACTTGTAGGCCACCGAGTAACGCGGGCTCCGCGAGCGTTCGCCCAGCCGCCCCTGCTGGTCGAGGCCATTGACCTTCAGCACCACGCCGTCCATTTCGAACGCGAGTTCGTCTCGACTCTCCCCCATCCGTCGGCAGAAGCGGATGGCCTCATCAAGCGTCCGACAGACAGCCTTGGGTTGGACGACGCGGAACCCCAGTGCCTCGAGAAGATCGAGCTCCTGCTCATAGGTCTCGCACGATCCGCCCTCCAGAGCGCCGATGCCGTAGAGGAAGATCTGGAGGGGCCTCGAGGCGGTGATGCGCGGGTCGAGCTGGCGGAGCGAGCCCGCCGCCGCGTTCCGCGGGTTGGCGAAGGGCTCCTGGCCCGCCTCCTCGATGCGGCGGTTCAGCTCGGCGAAGCGTTGCTTCTCCATGTACACTTCGCCGCGCACCTCGATCCGGGCGGGCGGCGTCACGCGCTCCTCGCGGAGAACCATTGGGATCGCCTTGATGGTGCGGAGGTTCTGCGTGACGTCCTCGCCCGTCTCGCCGTCGCCCCGCGTGGAGCCGAGGACGAAGCGGCCGCCCTCGTACACCAGCTCGACCGCCAAGCCATCCAGCTTCGGTTCGGCGACGACCTCGAACGGCTCACCACCCAGGCCGTCGGACGTCCGCCTCCACCATTCCGCCAGCTCGCCCTCGTTGGTCACCTTGCCCAGGCTCAGCATCGGAATCGTGTGCCGCACCGTGCCGAATGCCGCGACGGGTTGGCCGCCCACCCGCTGGGTCGGGGACTCGGGCGTGACCAGCTCGGGGTACTCGGCCTCCAGCTTGGTCAGCCGGTCGAAAAGCCGATCATACTCGGCATCGCTGACCTCGGGCCTGTCGAGGACGTAGTAGCAGTGGTTGTGATGCTGGATCTGCTTGCGAAGCCGCTCGGCTTCGGCACGGATGGAGGCGGGGACTTGGGCCATGCCTGACACCCTTCCGACGACGTGCTGTGGCATGTCACCGCATGAAGTACTCGCGGCTGGAGCGACGGAAAGGCCCCAGCACCACGAGCAGCAGAGCTCCGCAGGCTGAGGCCAACACGATCACGCTGGCGGCGGGCTCCTGCGAGGGGAGCTGGGCGGCTGCGCCCGCGCATACACAGAGCAAAGCGCCGGCGAGCAGGCCGTCCCAGCGCGCGGCCCAGCTTCGCCCTATCCCCAGCACGCCGAGAAGCAAGCCGAGCCCTGCCGCCACCTGGCCCCAGATGCCCGCAGAAACAAGATGTACGGCGAGCACCGCAGCAACTGTCGCCAGTGCCAGACACTGGACCACGACGAGAACCGGCCGGTGATGCGTGGGGGATGGCTCTGGCTCGGGCTTCGTTATCAGCCGCCCTGCGAGCCGCTCGCGGGGAGACGGCGCCACCGTGGGGACTGGCTCGGACTCGCCATCTGGCACCACGGCCTGCGTCGCAGCCTCGGCGGGCGCCGGCTGCCTCAACCACGAGCCCTCCAGCGGGGTCGGGCCGTGAGTGGGCTCGTAGCGGGCGCGAACGTCCCGTGGCCGAGACAGTTCGTCCGCAGGGTGCGGCGAGGCTGGCGGCGGCTCTGCCGGGCTCGGGCCGGAGCCTTCAGAGGCAGGCCTCGCACCTTCTGCGCTCGGCTGCGAGGCTGCCGCCTGCGGGGCCTGGGGTGCCACAGCTCCAGGCGTGGCTTGCAGGGGAGCCAGCGCCGGCAAGCCGTCCAGGCCTGCATCGAGCTGGCCGGGGACGTGGATGGCCGCTCCGCACGCCTTGCAGCGGCCGGTCATGCCCGCGTAGCGGTCGTCTACCTTGAACACACGGCGGCAGACGGAACACTCGCCCTGGATCATGGGTCAGTGCCTTCGCGTGCAGAGGGCTCACACCGGCCGCCGCCCATCGCGCGAACGCAGAGCTGGGCGGCGCGCGTGTGTCGGCACCGCCCACCTGCTCTCATACCGGAATGGCCGCGTCTCGCGGCCGCCTGAAGGGACTACTTTGAGCCCTTCCTCGCAGCCTTGGGCTTCGGCGGCTCCTCGGCAACCGCCTGGGCGGCTGCCAGCCGGGCGATCGGCACACGGAATGGGCTGCATGACACGTAGTTCATGCCCACCCGATGGCAGAACTTCACGCTCGACGGCTCGCCGCCGTGCTCTCCGCAGATGCCCACCTTGAGGTCCGGCTTGGCCGCCCTTCCGCGCTCGATGCCACACCTGACGAGTTCGCCCACGCCCTTCTGGTCGAGGACGTTGAACGGGTCCTCGGGCAGGATGCCCGCCTCGATGTAGTGAGGCACGAAGCCGCCCACATCGTCGCGGCTGAAGCCGAAGGTCATCTGCGTGAGGTCGTTGGTGCCGAACGAGAAGAACTGCGTGGCCTGGGCGATCTCGCCGGCCAGCAACGCAGCCCGAGGGATCTCGATCATCGTGCCGTACAGGTGCGGCACCTTCTTGACGCCGTACTTCACGGCGACCTCGGCGTGCACCTTGGCCACGAGCGCGGCCTGGTTGGCCAGCTCCTTCACATCGCAGGTCACGGGGATCATGATTTCGGGCAGGGCCTTCTTCCCCTCCTTGGCCAGCTCGGCGGCGGCCTCGAGGATGGCGCGTATCTGCATCTCGCTGACTTCGGGGTACGTGATGCCCAGCCGCACGCCTCGGTGGCCCATCATCGGATTCGTCTCGTGGAGAGCGGCTGCACGATCCTGGATCTCCTCCACGGAGATGCCCAGGCTGTCGGCCAGACGCTTCTGCTCCTCGGCCTTGCGCGGCACGAACTCATGGAGCGGCGGGTCCAGCAGGCGGATGGTGACCGGCTTGCCGGCCATCGCCGCCAGGGTGGCCTTGATGTCGCTCTTGACATGTGGGAACAGCTCGTCGAGGGCTCCGCGGCGCTCGTCAAGCGTGTTGCTGAGGATCATCTTGCGCAGCTTGAACAGCGGCTCTTCCGAGCCCTTGCCGTAGAACATGTGCTCGGTGCGGAAGAGGCCGATGCCCTCGGCGCCGAACTCCAGGGCCTTGCGCGCATCGTCGGGCGTGTCGGCATTGGCGCGGACGCCCAGGCGGCGCACCTTGTCGCAGATCCTCAGGAAGGCGCCGAAATACGGGTTCTCCTCGCTCCCGACGATCATCGGCAGTTCGCCTTGGTAGACCAGGCCCTTGGTCCCGTTGAGGGTGACGAAATCCCCCTCCTTGACGGCGGTGCCCGCGACATGGAACGTCTTGGCGTGAGGGTCCACCTCCAGGGCGCCGGCGCCTACGATGCAGCACTTGCCCCAGCCCCGCGCCACCAGGGCAGCGTGGCTGGTCATGCCGCCGCGCGCCGTGAGGATGGCTTCCGCGCACCGCATGCCCTCGACGTCCTCGGGATTGGTCTCTTCGCGAACGAGGATGACCTTTTTGCCGCTCTTGGACCACGCCACCGCGTCATCTGCGCTGAAGACCACCTGGCCGCAGGCCCCGCCAGGGCCGGCCGGCAGCCCCTTGGCGATGGGCTTCGCCTTCTTCTCTGCCTCGGGGTCCACGATCGGGTGGAGCAGTTCGTCGAGCTGGCTGGGCGTCACGCGCAGCACGGCTTCGGCAGCCGTGATCAGCTTGGACTTCTCCATGTCGACCGCCATGCGGACTGCCGCTGGGCCGTTGCGCTTGCCCACGCGGGTCTGGAGCATCCAGAGGCGGCCCTCCTGGATCGTGAATTCGATGTCCTGCATGTCCCGATAGTGCTTCTCAAGCGTGTTGCGGATGGCGACGAGTTCCTTGTAGGTCTTCGGCATGGCGTGCTCGAGGCTGGGCAGGTGCGCGTGATCGGAGTCCGGCGGCCGCGTGGCTTCGTTCAGCGGGTTGGGCGTGCGGATGCCCGCCACCACGTCCTCGCCCTGCGCGTTCGGCAGCCACTCGCCGTAGAACTTGTTCTCGCCCGTGGCGGGATTCCGCGTGAACGCGACGCCGGTGGCCGACGTGTCGCCCATGTTGCCGAACACCATGGCCTGCACGTTGACGGCGGTGCCCCACTCTTCGGGAATGCCCTCGATGCGACGGTAAGACACGGCGCGCTTGCCGCGCCAGGACTGGAAGACGGCGCGGATGCCGCCCCAGAGCTGCTCCTGGGGATCGTCGGGGAAGGGCCTTCCGATCACTTCAAGAACCTTGGCCTTGTAGGTTTCGATGAGCTGCTGCAAGTCTTCCACCGTCAGATCGGTGTCCTGCGTGTATCCCTTGGCGTTCTTGAGGGCCTGCAAGGCGCGTTCGAGCTGCTGGCGCACCCCCTGGCCCTCCGCCGGCTCGAGGCCGGCGGCCTTCTCCATCACCACGTCCGAGTACATCTGGATGAGCCTGCGATAGGCGTCGTACACGAACCGCGGGTTCTGTGTCTTGGCGATCAGCCCGGGAATCGTCGTCGAGGTCAGGCCGATGTTCAGCACCGTCTCCATCATGCCCGGCATGGACCTGCGCGCGCCCGAGCGGCAGGAGACCAGGAGGGGATTCCTCGGGTCGCCGAACTTCATCCCCATCACCTTCTCCACGCGGGCCATCGCCTTGTCCACGTCGCGGCGCAACTCGGCGGGGAACTTGCCCTTCTCCTGGTAGTAGACCGTGCACATCTCGGTCGTGATCGTGAAACCCGCAGGCACAGGCAGACCCAGATTGGCCATCTCCGCCAGGTTGGCGCCCTTCCCCCCCAGCAGGTTCTTCATGCCTGCGTCACCGTCTGCCTTTCCGCCGCCGAAGAAGTACACGTACTTTCTCGCCATCCACGCTCTCCTCGCTCCAAGCCATGAGATTGGACCAATATCCCGGCGCCCGGCCTCGACACAGAATGATGTGGAAGGGACTGACCAGGACAACGCCAGAATGATACCAAAAACACAGCCCAAAGAGAAATCTTTTTGCACACAGGCCCGCGCTCCGCCGCTCGCGGCCGCATTTGACACAAGAGGCACATGACCGTAAGATCACAGGATATCGAGTGTCGGCAAACCCGTGGTAACGGACGAGCGCCGCATCCCGGCGCCTGTCGCCCCTCAACGCGCCAGAGGCCGTTCGGATGCGAAACTACCTGCGCTATCTTGCCTTCATCTGGCGCTACAAGCTCCGCGTCATCGGCGCCATCCTCTCGGGGCTGACCGCCGAGGCACTCGACATCTTCTCCGTGGCTTTCTACCTCGCCTCGAACGAGATCCTGCTGAGCTTCTACTTCTTCCCGGGCACCCGCCCCTCCATGGCGGACAAGTTTTTCTTCAAGCACCACTACGGCCAGCAACTCGTCGCCTTCCTGGAGGAGCAGGCGAAGAGCAAGACGGCGCTCATGTGGACCGTCGTGGGCCTGGGCTTCTCCCTCTTCTGCATGGCCATTATCCACGCCGTCCTGGTATTCCTGCGCCGCTATCTGCTCGAGTCGGCCGCCCAGCGGGGCTGGATGGACCTCCTTAACCGCCTCTTCGAGCGTGTCTCAGGCCTCTCGATGCGGTTCTTCTCCCAGCGAAGCCTGGGCCATACGATGTCCACCTTCGGCCCCGACCTGGGCGAACTGGCCATGGGCGGCCGCAGCATCTTCGCGCACGCCATCCGCGACACCTTCAGCCTGCTGGCAGGGTTGGGCGCGTGCTTCTTGATCAACGTGCGTCTTTCCCTCCTCGTCTTCGGTGCGCTGCCGGTGCTCCTCTACGTCTTCAAGCGGGTGGGCGACATGGTCCGCCGCTATACGACCAAGGGCCTTGAGAAGCGCGCGGATGCCATGAAAATCCTGGCCGAGACGGTTCAGGGCATGATGGTGATCAAAGCCTACGATGCCGAGGAGTACCAGCGCGAGCGGTTCCGTGGCACCAGCCGGCGCATGCTCCACTACGACCTGCGCCGCACACTGGCCAAGGCCCTTTCCGATCCCGTTACGGAGCTCGTCTACCGTGCCTGCATCTTCGTGGTCGGGGCCTACGGGGTCTACCTCGTCGTCAATGCCCACCTCGAGGTGTCCATGCTCTTCCTGTTCCTTATCGGTGTCAAGCGGGTGTACGACCCCCTGAACAAGCTGCGCGACGTGAACAACGAGATTCAGGCGTGCCGCGCCGCCGCCGACCGTGTGTTCGCCATCATGGACGTCCAGCCCGAGGTCCTCGAGAAGCCGAACGCCGCCTCGCTGCCTCCGCACTCGGTGGATATCGCGTTTGACCACGTCTCGTTCGCCTATGAGCCGCCCGACGACGTCGTACACGACTTCCACCTGACGATCCGGGCCGGGGAGGTGATCGCCATCGTGGGGGAGAACGGCTCCGGCAAGTCCACGCTCGTCAGTCTCCTCCTCCGGTTCTACGATCCCACTCAGGGCGCCATACGGATAGACGGCATGGACATCCGTGAAGTGACCCAGACCTCGCTCCGCCGCCAGATCGGCTATGTGTCGCAGAGCGTCGTCCTCTTCAACGACACCGTTCGCCACAACATCGCCTTCGGCGACACACACTATTCCGACGAGCAGATCGAGCAGGCCGCGCGGGTTGCGCTGGCTCACGATTTCGTCGTCAACGACCTGCCGAACGGCTACGAGACGCTGGTCGGCGAGGGTGGAGCCAAGCTCTCAGGCGGCCAGCGCCAGCGGATCGCCCTGGCGCGCGCCCTGCTTCGGGATCCGCGCATCCTCATCCTGGACGAGGCGACTTCGGCCATGGACGCAGAGGCCGAGCACCGGCTGGAGGCCCAGCTCGCCAGCTTTGCTCGGGGGCGCACCGTCATCCTCATCGCGCACCGCTTCTCGGCGCTGCGCCTGGCCGACCGGATCGTGGTGCTCGACAGGGGCCGCACCGAGGCCGTGGGAAGCCACGACGAACTCCTCTCAACCAGCCCAACGTACCGCAATCTCTACCAGAAGCAGGCCGCCAACCCGGGCGCCCGGTGATCACGGCGCTGAACGCGCACTGGGGCTCCTGCGTCGCGGCGCCACACATCCACTCTACGACGGCGGCCACACCGCGGGCGCGGGTCTTCGCACAGACTCTACTCTTCGTGAGGCAGGTCGGGATCGCTTTTGCACTTCGGGCATGCCGCAGCCCCAGGAGGCAGCGGGCCGCCACAGTAGTGACAGCAGCCGAACAGGCGGCACAGCTTGGGCGTCAGCCGCGCCTGACGCCAGACCCCCTGGGTAAGGGGCCCGCGCAGCACGGTCGTCGCTTCGACGCGCTTCTCGCGGATGAGCCGGAGCACGGCCCCGAAGCTCAGCGGACTGGAGGCTGCTCCGCTCTTCAGGCGGATCTCCCAGTCGCCCTTTGCCGCGGGCTGTTTCGGGGGGGAAGACTTCGGTCGGCCCGCCGCCGCGGGGCCCACGCCATCCCTTGCCGGCGCTTCCTCGCCTACGCGCGCGGCCATCGCCTGCATCCCAAGCAGAGCCGCCTTGCGGCGGGCAGCCTCCAGGTCCTCGCCGCAAGTCGGGCAAGCCTCCGCGCCGACGGAGTGCCTCTTGCCGCACGATGGGCAGCTCTCCTCATCCTCCAGGCGTATCTCGCCTCCCTTCGGGATGATCACCTCGGGCGGTGCGCTCCTGGACCGCTCGCGGTCCGTGAGGTACTCCAGGAGCTCGCGGCGCATTCTCTTGCGCAGCGTCTCACGCAGTCGGGCCGCGGGCACCACACCCAGGTCGAGCAGAATCTGGCGCAGAACGTGGAATCTCGCTTCGGCCTCGCGCCGTGCCTGTTCTGCAATGCAGCGTTCGATCTCCGCCTCCGGCACCGTCGCATCCCGGCGCAGAATCTCCAGCAGTTCCGCATCCTCCGTGCGCTGGGTGATCTTGACCTGGCGCAGCATGACCTCGGCCACCTGCGGAGGCTTCATCACGCCCATCGCTGCGAGAATGCGCGACAGTCGGCGACGCCCTTCCTGACCCGCGCTGTTCCGCTGTTCGCGCAGAGCTTCTGCGATCTGCTCCCGGGTCGCCAGTCCGCTCTCGACCGCGAGGCGGGCGAAGTCCTCGTCGGTATGCGCTTCCTCCCGGGCGTGGGTGCGCTCGCCGAGAATCTGCACCTGCTCTTCGGTAAGCAGGCCCGCCTCAACCAGGAGCGTGCCGAGATCGGGCGCGGCCGCTCCGCCCGCCTCCTGCCGGGCGATCACCTCGCGCAGTTGCGCCGCAGTGACCATGCCCGCCTCGATCGCCTCGCGCGCGATGGCGAACTCGCGTTGCGGGTAGAGCACCTCCTCGGAAGGATCGTGTGCCCCGGTGCCGCGCTCGAACGCCACGAGCGACCTGACCACGTCGCTTGCCCGTGCGTAGCGCTTCTCGCGGGCTTTCTCCATCATGTGCAGGATGGTGCGGGCGATGGTCTGGGGAATCCGAGGGTTGTGGCGGCGCGGGTCGACCGGGGGCTCGTTCTGGTGCTTGAGCATGATGGCGAAGGCGTCCTCGCCCTCGAAGGCGTCGCGGCCCGCCACCATGCGGTAGAAGGTGGCCCCGAGCGAGTAGATGTCGGTCCTCGGGTCCAGCTTCGACCCGGCGCACTGCTCCGGGCTCATGTAGGTGGGGGTGCCCAGCACCACGCCGTTGCGCGTGATGTGGCCGCTCTCGCCGCGCACGCTCTTGGCCAGGCCGAAGTCCGCCAGCTTGGCGAGGCCGGAGGCGGTCACCAGGATGTTCTCGGGCTTGAGGTCGCAATGGATGATGTTCCGCTCATGGGCGAACGCCAGCCCTTCGGCCACCTGGCGCACGATGCCGACGGCGGTGAGCACCGGGATCACGCGAAGACGCTCCACCATGTCGGCCACGTTCTCCCCTTCCACGTACTCCATCACGATGGCGTGCAGGTCGCCTTCCTCGCTGAAGTCGTGAATGCCGACGATGTTCGAGTGGTGCAGGTTGGCCAGGGCTCGCGCCTCGCGGCGGAAGCGGTCGAGAAACTCCTCGTTCGATCCCAGAGCGGGGGACAGTATCTTGACGGCTACAATGCGGTCGAGAGAGAGCTGCCGCGCGCGGTAGAGCCTCCCCATTCCCCCCTGGCAGATGAGGTCCAGAATCTCACAGCCGCAGATCGTCTGGCCGAGGAGAGGATCGGGCTGCGCTCCGGGGTCATCGGGGCTCATGGAATCCTCTGGCGGGCCGGCTCAAGCTTGGCTCGGAAGTAGTCGAGAGTCTGCCGAAGGCCCTCGCGGCGGTCCACGCGCGGCTCCCAGCACAGGAGGCGCCGAGCCTTCGAGATATCGGGGCGCCGGGTCTTCGGATCGTCCCGGTAGTCATCCGGGAATGGCACCAGGCGGAGTTGGCTCCTGCTGCCGGTGAGCTCGATGATCTCTCTGGCAAGCTCCAGGACGGTGATCTCCACGGGGTTGCCCACGTTCACAGGGAAATGCTCCTCGGATTCGAGGAGGCGGCAGATCCCCTCCACCGTGTCGGAGACGTAGCAGAAGCTGCGGGTCTGTTCGCCGTTGCCGTAGACGGTGATGTCCTCGCCCAGGATCGCCTGGCGGAAGAAGTTAGGCAGGGCGCGCCCATCATCCATCCGCATCCGCGGCCCGTACGTGTTGAAGATCCGCACAATGCGGGTGTCCAGCCCGTGGAACCTGTGGTAGGCCATCGTCATGGCCTCGGCGAACCGCTTCGCCTCGTCGTAGACGCCTCGAAAACCCACCGGGTTGACGTTGCCCCAGTAGTCCTCGGGCTGCGGGTGCACCAGCGGGTCGCCATAGACCTCGGACGTCGAGGCGAGGAGGAACCGCGCCCTCTTGGCCTTCGCCAGCCCCAGGGCCTTGTGTGTGCCAAGGGACCCCACCTTGAGCGTCTGGATCGGGTACTTCAGGTAATCGGCAGGGCTGGCTGGCGAAGCGAAGTGCAGCACGTTGTCAACCGCGCCGTCAATGTACATGTAGTTCGTGACATCGTGCTTCACGAAGCAGAACTGCGGGTGGCCAAACAAGTGGGCGATGTTGTCCGTGCAGCCGGTGAGGACGCTGTCTATGCCGATCACCTGGTGGCCTCGGGCGAGCAAGGCATCGCACAGGTGCGAGCCGAGGAAGCCCGCGGCTCCTGTCACCACGCTCCGCATTGGATGGCCTCCAGGAACCCTGCCCCCTCCCTTCCCCCGCACTCCCCTGCCTGCCTAGAGTATAGCACACCTGGCCCTTGCCTTCAATGCGCGCCGGGCCGTGGCCCTGCTGGCGGCTCCCCCTTGGGGGTGGGCTTGAAGGTGTCGTACAATGACACGGTGATGGTGCCAACCAACCCTTCGAACCGTTCAGGGCCGAAGAGCCGCCTGTGCGGGCCTAGCTCCCTGGCCACGGCAGGATTCGGCACCGCCACGCGGCTGCTATCCTCGAGCACCCAGATGCGACGGCCAAGCCTGAGCTCTCCGGACCGGAAGGCTTCTCCCGATGCGGGAGCCTCAACCCCCATGATCGGGTACTCGCGGTAGTAGCCCCGATAGTAGTAGTGGAAGGGATGCCGAACATAGAACGGGTTGAACACCACGATATCCCCCGGCTCCACGCGCTTGACCACCTCGGCCACGGCACCGCGCCAGTTCTCCTTCTCGACCCGGCCATCATAGTACCGCCACAGCGACACGCCGTTCGCTCCAATCAGGACGGCCACAAGGGCGACCACCAGGCCGCGCACCAGGCCCCGCGAAGACACGAGGGCGATCGCGGGCAGTAGCGCGAGGGCAGGTGCAGCGGCGATGAGATGCTTGGGCTCATAGGCGTGGCCACGGATCGGCAGAAGGGCCAGGCAGGCGATCGGCCCGAGAAGCCACGTCACGGCCACGGTCGTGGCGCACCGGCATCCGCAAAGCCCCATGAAGCCTGCGGCAAGGGACACGATGCCCAACGCCGCCGTCGCCGCGCGGAGCAGCACCTCGCCGCGCCCCCAGATCTCAGGAAGAAACCCGCATGCGAACTGGGATGCCGTGAGCAACAGCCCCTCGCCGCTCAGCATCGTGAGCCCCTTCGGCGGAGTCAGCCCCTGGAGGCTGGCAATGTGTTCGAAGATCACCGGCACGTACAGCGCAAAGAGAACCGCGGGCAACAACTGCCACGAGAGCCAACCCACCACCAGCCTCTTGCCGATCCCTCGCCACAGGACCAGCAGCACAATAAGCTGAGCCACGACCGCGAACAGCGTGAAGTAGAACGTGTAGAGCGCCGCGGCGTTCGCCAGCGACAGCCCGAGCCACCATCGCCAGTTCTCAAGTCTCTTGCCGGCGACGAGTTGCACGAAGAAGTACCACGACAGCGTGACGAAGAACGCCGCAAGAGCGTAGTGCCGCGCCTCTTGGGCGAAATAAACCTGGAAGGCAGACACGGCTAGCAGGAGCGTCGCCACCAGGGCACCTTCCCGCGGCAACAGCACGCGGGCGAGCAGGTAGAAGGCTGCCAGCGTGGCGACCCCAAAGGCAGCCGAGAACGCCCTCGCCCGCAGCGCGCTGGCCGAGCGTTGGGTCCACAGATGCGCCAGCGCGTAGTAGAGGGGCGGGTGGGCGTCGTGCCCGATGACCCCGGCCAGCATGTCCGTGTAGCGACTCCCCATCAGGTTCACCGTCACGGCCTCATCGAGCCAGAGCGACTTGCGACCGATCGCGTAGAAGCGGAGGCCAGCCCCCAGAAGCACGATCGCCAGCGCAAGGCCAAAGGACTTGACGACGATCCGCGGAGTCCGTTCCATACCGGCGGCATTCACGCGACTGTTCCCGAATGAACGACTCAGGGTCCTGCAGGAGGAAGCGGCGCCGGCGCGGGCGGTGGCGGCGAGGACTTCTCCGGATGGCGCTTGCGCCAGATCCCCAGCGCGTCGGTGAAGGTTTCCACAAGCTGTGGGATCACAGGCACGGGCAACACCCGCACCTCGGGCTGCGAGAGAGTGCCGCGCACCTCCACCTGCACTAGCTGCTCGCGGATGAGGTTCGGGACGATCATGATCACATCCCACAGAGTCCGTTCCGCCCGAGGGCTTACCAGCCTGATGTTGAGACTCCCGTCGAACCCCGCAGTCCCTTGCCCTGCAAGCACCCGGGCCTCGCCCAGCAGGTACATCTCTTTGAGTACCAGAGCGTCCTTTGCGATGCCGAATCTGGCCTTCGCCTCTGTGATCGATCTGTCCAGCGGCGATCGAAGGCTGAGCGCGTTGAACAGTGAGGCGGTCAGCGGCAACTGCCCGAGTTCACCCTCGGTGATGGACGCCTCGCCATCGCCGACCAGGTTCTCCTCCTTATACCGCCCGGGCGGGAACTCCACCTGCCAGCTCATGCGGCCCGTAGCAGGGGTGTCAACTTGCAGAGCTTCCTTGGCGAAGACCCTGAAGTCGGCCCTGTCAACGGCGAGCCGGCTGGCGAACGCCCCCGCGCCATCCACGTCCATCGCGACCCTTGCGGTCACGCTTCCGCCGTAGAAGCTGCCGACCAGATCGCTCAACACCAGCCGGCTCGCCATCGGCTTCCCTTCGCCGGTGGGCGCGCGCTGGTACGCAAACCCGCCCTTCAGTTCCGTGACCACATACTTATGGGCGACCAGCTTCCGGAGGTCCAGCCCGCCGGCGAGGACTTGCCTCCCATCCTCGTGGATCAGGCCGCTGTCAATCCGCAGGTTGCCGCTGATCTGCTCGAAGTCGTGAGTCTTGCGGAACGAACAGTCGCGCAGGCGCAGGGTGCCGAAGCACTGCATCGCTGCGATGCCCTTCTCGGCGGGAGCCAGGGTGAGGTCGGCATCGGCGCTCCCCTTGAACGCCAGCGTCTCAAGCATCTTGCGCAGCCCCTCGGGAAGCGCGGCCAGGAGTTCCGGCACGACTCTCGCGTTCTGCACTACCACCTGCAGGCGGCCGCCCTCCACGCCTTTCTTGGGGATGCGCCCATTGAGTTTCACCTGATCGGCAACTGCGCACTCGCCGAGGACGTCGGTCAGAGTCACCAGCCCGTCGGCGTACTCCAGGCGGCCACGGAGCCCGGTCAGGCGAACAGGCAGGCCGCTCCACGTGGCCTCGCAGCCCTTGAGCGTCGCATCGAGGCGAAAGCTCAGCCATTCGCCCTTGGCCATCCTGATGTCGGCCAAGGCCTTTGCGGCCATGCTGCCTCCCACTCGGAGGTCCCTCAGCACCTCCTGCCACTCGGGGGGCAGGGCGCGCTGCAGTTCCTGGTCGAGCGCCACTTCATCGGCCGCGACCTCCAGGTGCATCAGCCCGCCGTCCGGACCCATGGTCACTTTCCCCGTGAGTTGAACGGCTTTGTCGCGCACCTTGCCTTGAAGGCCGCTTATCGTCGTGTTGCCCTCCTGGTCGAAAACCACCTTCCCCCGGGTGAGTTCGCGGACAGGCAGGGGGAATCGCGTGTAGGAGAAGGCCCCGTCCGTCGGTTCCACGACCACCCGCTGCTGTGGTCGCTCCGGCGCCTGGGGGTTTCCGATGAACTGGTACTCCACTGCCGCCTCCCCCGAAGGGCGCACCTCGTCCCACACTTTCTGCCACGATACAGGCAGAGCCTTGCGAATCTCCTCGGTCAAGGCAAGCCCTGTGACACGCAGGGTGAAGCTCAGGCCCCCGACGCCGCCGGGGGCGCATCGCCCTACCACAGCCTCCACTGTCGCATTGCCAACCCGCCCCTTCATCCCGGTGAAGGTCGTCTGGCCAGCCTCGTCCACCAACACGCGGCCCATCAGCCCAGTGACACGGACAGGCAAGAGGCGGTGCTCGACGGAGCAGTCCTGGAGGCAGGTGATTTCCGTGGACTGTCGCAGCCCCCCCGAGGCAGGGTCGGTGCTGAGATGCCAAGTGAACCTGACCTTCCCGCTCGGGCTCAGGTCGTCGTAGATCATTCCCCACTGCTTGCTCACGAAGCTGCGGGCTGCGGGCCCCAGCTCGACCTCCGGCGCCACCACCGTGAGGTCCAGCACAGGCTCCTTCTCCCCTGGCCGCACAGTGCCCAGAAACTGGAGTGGAATGCTGCCCAGCCGGCCCCGCAAGTCGCGGAAGGAAACGGTCCCTGCCTCGTCTACCAGAACCTCCCCCCGAACGTCGGTGATCCGGTGTGGAAAGCTCTTGTGCTGAAACGACGCGCCCTCGGGCCGGATCGTGAAGCGGTACTGGAGCTTCTTCGGGTCGCCGTCGGGGCTCGTGAGGGTGCAGTGAACTCCAGCCGTGCCCTCCGGCTGCAATTCCTCAAAGATCTTCCTCCATCCCGGGGTCAGGGCGCCACGCAGCGTGTCATCGAACGGAACATCGGACGCTTCGATCACCAGGTCGGGCGCCCCGGTATCGGTCACCTGCCCGCGTACCTGGACGCGCGCGTGCCCGCGCCGGCCGCGCAGGGAGTCGATGTAGGAAACGCCGTTCTCCCACCGAACCGTGCCGGAAACCTCCCCGAGGGGGTAAGGGAATAGCGAGTATGTGGCGCGGACGTCGCGCACTTCGCTACGAATGCTCGCCTCATAGCGTTGGTCGGCGCGCCACCAGGTGGACTGATAGTCTACGTTGATGATCCCGCTCTCGATGCCGCACCGGTCCCACACTCGCTTCAGCGTCTCAGGGGCGGCGTCGTGCAGCTCCCTGTCCAGCGGCCTCCCGCGGCCGACCATGTGCACCTCCACCTTTTCGCCGGTGGTCTGCCCGGTCAGCGTGATGGTGGCGGGGCCGGCACGCCCGGTCAGGTCCTGGTAGTACAGGTTCGCGCCATCGAACACGACTTTGCCACGGATGTCGGTGCACCGGACAGGGAAGCGCTCCCATGCGGCACTGCAGCCCCGCAGGTCCGCCGCCGCCCGAAGGGCGATGGACTTGTTCTCGCCCCAGGACATCGTGGCCTCGAGCGACAAGTCCGCGACGCCGCTGAGATTGTAGCGATCAAGGGCGTCCGCATACTTCTTGTGTTCCTTCGGCAGGAGTTCGCGCAGACGCGAGTCGATGCTGATGCCACGCGCGACTGCTCTGGCATCGAGACGCCGACCGCCGAGGTCCAGCGTGCCCTCGAGGTCACAACGTCCCCAGAGGGCCGACTTGGCCTCGCCCTCGAAAGTATAACCGCAGTTCAGGCGGCGTTCCTGGCTGAGTTCGATCCGCACATCGCGCAGCTCACGCTCGGGGCTGCCCTCGAAAAGCACGTCGTTGCCGGCGGCCAGGCGTCCGCCGCGGATCACGATCCGCCCCAGAGGCTCCCCAGGCTCAGCCGCCTGCGTCTGGCCGAGCTCGGCAAGATCCTCCTTCGTCACCCGCACCTCGGGCTCCACAAGCAGCACCTCGTCGACCGCCACCTTGCCGCGCAGGAGAGCCAGCAGGCTGATGTCTACCGATAGCGCTCTGACCTGGAACATCGGCCCTCCCCCACGTGCCGCAGGGCGCGACACGCACAGGTCGGCCAGCCGGAAGCCCGACGGGAAGGCATAGCCCGCCTCGCCCACCGTGACCTCACCCTTGAAGCGTTCCTGAAGGAGCAGCTGCGTACGCGCGCGAAACTGTGCGGGCGAGAGAAGGAAGCGCGCGATCACGGTCAGGTGGAACACGACGCAACTGAGCAAGCCAAGGGCCACCAGCCAGCGCTGCCCGACACGATATCGCTGATACTTCGGAATCATCCACGTCTCTTCAGACCGCGCTTGAGGCAGACGCTGGGTCGGTTGTCCCCTTGTTGCCCCGGGACTTCAGATGGGTCCACGCCGCAACGAGGCCATGGCCGGCCACCACGATCAGCAGCGGCATCAGCGCCTCACGGTACCGTATCGAGCCCACGAAGACCGTGTGTACAAGGCAATAATACACCACCGGGAGCAGGAGGATCAAGGCGACATCGTTGCGTCGCGACACCAGGAGGCCGACCCCGGCGAGAATCATCACGAACAGATAGGGCGCGCCGAAGACCACGCAGGGGGCCGCGCCGCGCAACTGGCCCAGGTTTGGCACCACGTTCCAGAAGCGGCCGAGTTTCCTGACGGCCAGCCAAAGCACTCGGCCGGGGTGTTCGCTGGCGTACCGGAGGGCCAGATCGCGCCAATGGCGTGAGCGCTCATACTCGCTCATGCCCGCGGTCCCTTCGTCCCAGTTGATGCGGTCCATCATCGGGCCGCCATCGGCGTCCTCATTCAGGCCCTCGTAGAGCGATGGCCCGACCCGGAGCGTCGTGACGACCAGGTGCCCGTCACTCGCGGCCCAGTTTCGCGCCACCCACGGCGCCAGCGTGGCGGCAAAAGCGCCCAGCATGCTGGCTGCACAGGCCCATGCGCGGCGCTCGCCGCGTCGCCCGACCGCAAAGCCAATGGCCGTGAGCGGGGCCACCGCCAGATACGAGCCGCGCGTCAAGGTGGCCAACCCAAACATCAGGCCAGCCGGCGCTCCCCAGGCCGCTCGCGGCTGCCTCCACGCCTTCCCTACGAAGAGGGCACCCGCCACCATGAAGGCCATGAACAGCGTCTCCGAGAGCACGAGCACGGCCTGCACCACGAGGAACGGGTAGGCTGCCGTGAGCCCGGCAGCGACGACGGCTTCTCTGTGACCATAGAGTTCCCTGCCCAGCAGGTAGACGAGGGCGATCAGCGCCGTGCCGAGCAAGGCATCGCCCACGCGCACGGGCAACAATCCGCCGCCGAAGGCCGCCTGTAGCCCCGCGATCCACAGCGGGTAGGCCGGCATGCGACCGATACGGCTGGCGCAGTCCACGGCGAGTCCTTCACCGTGCCGCAGGCTGTGCGCGGCGCTGAGGTATTCCAGGGAATCGGGAAAGAAAGGCTGCTCGGCCCAGCACGTGAGCGATCGGCCCATGAGCTGCGCGGTTCTCATGGTGTAGGGCACAGCTACGACAGCCAGCCGCGCGCCTAGGCCCGCAAGCAGGCACGCCACGAGCCAGGGCCAGGTTCGCCTTGTGCCCCGCGCGACGCCTTCAGCTCCATTGTTCACCAGCGCCCCTCCGGAAGCCCTGGTCCCACCATCGCCCCGGCTCGGGCCGGCGCTCACGCCTTGCGGTGCCGCCGCTCCCACACCTCTTCGGCCTCTGGCCGGCGCAGGTAGATGATCTCGACTGCGTGCAACTCCTGCCGCACCCCTGCGGCGAATTGCTGCGCCGCCACTCTGGCGAGAACCCCGGCCCGCGGCGCCCACGAATCAGGCGCGGCCAGGGTAACCCCCGGCCGCGTCAACTCGCCGGGGTACACGAGGATCGCGTCGCCAAGCACAAGGGTCCCCTCGCGAAGCACCAGCTCCCGTGGCCAAGCCACATGGTACGGCGTCACGCGCTCAAGGCGACCGCCGCGGCGCTCGTAGCCACATGCGTATACCTGGCCACGCTTGGCGTCGAGCAACACCGCCACACGGTTGGCGTCGGTCGGAGCGTTCTCCGCCAGGACGTCGAGGCTCGGCACACCGAGCAGCGGCTTCGCTAGAGCGAAAGCTGCCGTCCTCGCCGCCGTCAAACCGATCCGTAGTCCCGTGTACGAGCCGGGTCCCAGGCTCACAGCCACGAGGTCCAGCGCCGAAGGTGGCAGACACGCCTCAGCGTGCAGTTGCTGCGCCTCGGTGAGGAGAAGGGCCCCGTGGTTCATGCTCTGAGGCAATGCCCGCTCCGCCACCAGGCGACCGTCGCGCCAGAGTGCCACGCTTCCGAGCCGGTTCGAGGTCTCTATGGCGAGAACAACCATTCCCGTGGGGCCATCCTATCCCTGGCCGGGGAGCGGAGGGGGCACAGCCGCCCCGTCGGGCGGCCTGTGTGGCTCCTGCTCGGGAGGCAGAATGTGCTCAACCGTGATGTGGATGGCCCGCACACGGTAGCCGGTGATGCTCTCGACGGTGGCCTTCACCCGTCCCCGCAGTTCCTCGACAAGCTCGGGGATCCGAACGTCGTAGCGTACGGTGAGGCCGATAGAGAAGGCGACTTCGTCCTCGCCGCGCTCGACTTGCACAGCATCCACCGTTGAGCTCCGGCGGAACAGGCCCGAGGGCCGCCCTACACTGGCTACCCCAGCCACGTCTCTTGCCACCTTGCGTACAAGGTCGCGAAAGACCTCCTCGGCCACCTCCAGCGTCCCGAGATCCTGTCGTAGGACCCCGCCTGGCGCCACGCCTGCGTCCTCGGGCATCCTTGTTCCCCCGAATCGCGGTTCCCGCTCAGGAATCGGTGTCGAGCAGAACGTGGTCCACCCTCACGTTCACCGCTCGCACACGGTAGCCGGTCTTGGTCGTCACCGCCGTAGCCACGCGTTCGCGGAGCTCCGCGGCCGCCTCCGGAATGGACACGCCCTCGCGCACCCCCACGGCGATACGGAAGGCCACCTCGCCCCCCGAAGCCTCGACAGTCACCCCCCTTGGCCTGCGGCGCCGGAGCACGCCCGAGAGAATCCCCTCTCGCCCCATCACGATTCCCGGCGTCCGCATCGCCTCGGTGAACGCGATCTCCGCGAGGACTACTTCGCTGATCGTCAGTTGGCCACCCTCGGGCAGGTCTGTCATGAATGGACTCGAGCTCTCAACCATTGTGCACCTTGGGGCTAGACAGCGGGGGTGCGCCACCGGCCGGCACTCGCCCGGCGCGTCCCTCCGACAGCATTATAAGCCCGTACGGTTCCGCGTGCAAGCGCCGGAGCAAGGCTGGGTGCGGGCCGGAAATGTAGGTGGATCGCTCCTCTCTTCCGCCTGAACGGCTCGTAGCGCAAAGGCCAGGGCAACGCCTGAGAACCAGATCGCCCCCGAGACAGTGCCTCCCCTGTAGGCGGGACGTCCCCGTCCCGCGAGGCATCGGGGGCTTCGCGGGATGTGGACACCCCGCCCGGCAGGCCGGGATGCGTGGGGCCATGATACCCTCCCGAAGGCATTGGAGCCTTCGGGAGGGAGGAGCGATCCCCGTCCCGCGAGGCACCGCGGGCTTCGCGGGATGTGGACATACCGCCCGGCAGGCCGGGATGCGTGGGGCCATGATACCCTCCCGAAGGCATTGGAGCCTTCGGGAGGGAGGAGCGCCCCGCCCCGCGAGGCATCGGGGGCTTCGCGGGATGTGGACACCCCGCCCGGCAGGCCGGGATGTGTGGGGCCATGATACCCTCCCGAAGGCATTGGAGCCTTCGGGAGGGAGGAGCGCCCCGTCCCGCGAGGCATCGGGGGCTTCGCGGGATGTGGACATCCCGCCTACAGCCTCGCCCTGAGCTATCCCCTTTCGCTCCTTCGGAGCTCCCGCAGCCACCTGCAATTCCGGCCCGCACCCAGCAAGGCTCCCTTGTGGTCGCCGAGTTTTCACCGGCGCCACCCGGAGCCCTCCCGCGCGAGCGGGGCGCGTCTCGGCAAGGCGAAACGTTGACTCCCCCTGCGCGGCAGGGTATAATCCGCGACGTGTTGCCCGCCATTCGCGCCTCGGCCGCAAAGGAGCCGTCCAATGAAGCCCGTCGTCCTCACCGGCCTAGCCGTCGCACTATTGGCCTGCGCTCTCGCCCTCCCAGGCGGGGCTCCCCGGGCCCAGGAGGCCGCGCAGAGTGCGCAGTCCACAATCGTGGCCACCATTGACCTGACCCCCATCCAGCGCGAGTTGGCGTCGCTGAGGGCCGAGATGGCGGCATTGCGCCAGGCTGTGGCCGACCCCAAGGGCATCCGCGACGAGGTCGCGCAGGCGACTGCGGCCGCCAAGTCGCTCGACGCCCGACTGGCGGAGTTGACAGCCCTGGCAAAGCAACAAGCCGATCTCCTCAGGCCGCTCAACCTGGCGTTCGATCCGGGGACGCTCTGGGAGTACCAGTGCTTGCGCGCCCGTAGCGAGACGGTGGCCAATCGGCTGGCCAGGGAGGGCTGGCAGCTCGTCACAGCCTCCAACGACTGGTTGTTCTTCAGGCGTCCGCTGCCTGCGTCGCGCCGCAACGAACCCATCCGCGAACCTGGGAAGGGCGAGGAGTAGCTGCCCTGGGAGGCGCGTATGGCCCAGATCTTCGAGGTCCGCCGCCACAGCCTGCGCGGGGAGGGCGACTGCCTGTCGCCCCAGGGGGTGGAGGCCGCACGGAGGGCCGCCGCCACCCTCGCGGCCAACTACGCGGCCGCCTACTCCAGCCCGAAGCGGCGAGCCATCGAGACTCTGGAGGCCTTTGGTTTCCGGGAGTACCAGATCGTGCCCGAGTTCGGCACCCTTCCGGCTGCCTTGGGGGCACATGACCGTCACGCGGCTCTGCTGCGCGAGCGCAGCGGCTGCACCCTGCTGGAGGCTTACTTCGCCATCCCTGCCACTCACCTGATGATCGAGGCGTTCGGCGCCGCGTTCCTCGCAAAGCTATGCTCGCTCATCGAGCAACTCCCTCCGAACCGAAACGCCATCGCAGTTTCCCACGGGGGCAGCATCGAGGCCGCCGTGCTGGCGGCGGTGCCCGAATGGACCCTCGGTGACCTTGGCGGTGAACTGGCTGAATGCGAAGGAGCGCTCTTTCATTTCGATGATAGGCTCTTCCGGCGAGTGACATTCATCAGGCATTAGCTCGCCGCTTCCCCGCAGCCTCCACGGGACTTCTGGGCAATGCCCCCGCATCCCCCCGGCCAGCCACAAGGAATGACTGCCCAGGAGCTTGCCTCCTGGATCGCCCTTCACGCGGTGGCTGGCGTGGGCGCGGCATCGTTGGCTCGGCTCCTTGCACGCTTCGGAACTCCGGGCGCCGTGCTCGCCGCCCCTCCGAAGGAACTCCTTTCGGTGCCGAGGGTGCCTGCACTCGTGCTCCGCGGCGTCCTCGAGCAGGCGGCTCAGCGAGCGCACCACGAGGCGACCGCCCACCGCCTCCTCGCTGAGGGGGTCCGGGCCGTGCGGCGCGACGAGGCCGGGTATCCCCAACGACTCCACAACCTGCCTAGCCCGCCTCCCCTCCTCTACGTTCGGGGCCGCCTGCCGCGCGACAGCGTGCGCACGTTCGGCATCGTGGGCACCACGGAGCCCTCCGAGCACGGAGCCCAGATCGCGCGCGACATCGCGGCTCACCTTGCGGCTCGAGGCTGGGCGATCGTTTCGGGCAACGCGCGCGGCATTGACGCCGCGGCACACTGCGCGGCCCTTGCCGTGCGCAGACCCACTCTCCTCGTCCTTCCGACGGGCGTCCTCCAGTTCCATCGCCACGCAGGGTATCCGGCCGCGGGCTTGCTGTGGAGCCGGGCGGCCGCGGTGTCGGAGTGTCACCCCGAAGCCGCCTGGAGCACCGCGGCCGCCCTGGCTCGCAACCGACTGATTGCTGCGCTCAGCGATGCGGTCCTGGTGGTGGAGGCTCGCGAGCGCGGGGGCTCCATCGGCACGCTCCGCCATGCGCTCGCCCTCGGGCGCAGAGGCTTCGTCGTGCGCTTCCGCGCCCCCGCGCTCAGCGCCGCCGCCAATGCCGCCGCGGAGGCTATGGGGGCCACGCCTGTCCGCTCCATCCGGGAACTCGATGAGGCGCTCGCTCAGGCGCCACGCATCGGCGCGCAAAGCACGCTCGCCTGGTGACGGGCCGAGGGCTCCTTGCCGGACGGCTCGGCCGACTGGTATAATCTGGCCCGGGAGCCCATCGGCGAAGGAGACAGGCATGACGGGACTGGTTTGGCGCTTTGCGACCGCGGTTCTGGCCCTCGTTGCGACCGGCTGCAGCATGCCCTCCGAGAAGCCCGGCAGGGGGGACAAGCTGCTGGACGTCGCCCTCTACACGCTCGATGGGCGCAAGACGAGCCTGCTGGAGATGGCGCGAGGCAGGGTCGCCGTCTTGGAGTTCGGGGCCACCTGGTGCTTGCCGTGCACCAAGCAGATCGCGCACCTCAACGAGATTGCCGCGCGATACCCGAAAGGCGCGGTCTCCGTCTTCGCCATCGACCTCCGGGAGGATCCGCGAACGGTGCAGGCGCACATGCAGGGGCACGGGGCGACCTATCCCGTCTTGCTTGACCCGCGTGGAACCGCGGCTGCTCTCTACAGCATCACCGCTATCCCCGTCACGATCATTGCGGGGCCGGACCACACGATTGCCTACCGGAGCACCGCGGCCACGGTGAGCCAGATGGAGCGGGTCATTGACTCGCTGCTCGCCGCGATGAAGTCGGCGCCTGCGAACTAGGCCTTCATTGGGCGTTGGTGATCGCGATGAGCTGGTCGAGCGCTCGGGCGGCCGCCCCGGCATCAATGGCGGCGGCCGCCCGCAGGCAGCCCTCCCGCAGGCCGTCGGCTCTGCCCGCAGCCACAAGCGCGGCAGCCGCGTTCAGCACCACGATGTCCCGCTGCGGCCCGCGGCGCCCGCCGAGGACGCCGCGGATGACCGATGCGCTCTCGGCCGCGCTGGACACCCTGAGGTCGTCCAGCCTCGCGCGCGGGAGCCCGGCATCTTCGGGCCGGATTGTGAAGGGCAGCAACCGCCCGTTCTTCATCTCGCATGCCTGGGTCGTCGCGGTCGTGGTCAGCTCGTCCAGGCCATCGTCGCCGTGGACGACGAGGCAATGCACGCAACCAAGGCTGGCCAGCACGGCAGCCATGACCTCCACCAGCCGCGCTTCGTAGACGCCGAGGAGTTGGTGCCGAGCTCCTGCCGGGTTGGTGAGCGGCCCGAGGATGTTGAACACGGTGCGGATGCCAATCTCGCGGCGAGGGCCGATGGCGTGCTTCATCGCGCCATGCAGCGCGGGGGCGAAGAGGAAGCCAATGCCCGCATCCCGCAGCGACCGCTCGACCGTCGCCACGGGGGCATCAATCCTCACGCCGAGCTCGCGAAGCACGTCGGCGCTCCCGCAGGAACTCGAGACTCCCCGATTGCCATGCTTGGCGACGCAACATCCTGCCCCCGCGGCCACCAGGGCCGCCGCGGTGGAGATGTTGAACGTGCCGCTGGCATCGCCGCCGGTGCCGCAGGTGTCGAGCAGGTCAACTCGCGGCGCCTGGATGCGGGTCGCCTTGGCCCGCATCGCACGGGCGCAGCCGGCGATCTCGTCCACCGTCTCGCCTTTCATGCGCAACGCCACGGCGAAGGCGGCGATCTGCGCCTCCGTCGCCCCGCCCGACATGATCTCGTCCATCGCCGCCTCGGCCTCCACGGCGGAGAGCGATTCCCGCGAGACCAGCTTCGAGACCAGTTCCTTGAGCATCCGCGTCCCTCTGGCCACGGGCGGCCGTCACGCCGTGAGGATCTCGGCCCCTTGCTCGGGCTGGACCACGTAGATGTGCGGTTCGATGCCGGTGCGCTCGCGATAGCCCCGGCTGACCCGCTCGCAGAACTCCTCGGCGCGGCTGCTGGCAATCAGGGTGACCGTGCAGCCGCCGAAGCCGCCGCCCGTCATCCGGGACCCGAACACCCCCTTGCAGTCGCGTGCCAGGCTCACCAGCAGGTTCAACTCGTCCGAGGTCACCTGGTAGTCAGCGTCGAGGCTGTCATGCGACGCATCCATCAGGATGCCCAGGCGCAGGGCGTCGCCCTCGAGCATCGCCTGCCGCGCGGCCAGCACGCGGTGGTTCTCGGTGATGACGTGGCGCGCCCGCTCTCGCATGGGCGACGGGACCCGGTGCTGATAGGCCTTGAACTGCTGGATGTTCACGTCGCGCAGGCTCTTCACGCCCGGCAGGAACTCGGCGAGCACAGCCGCAGCCTCCTCGCACTGCTCACGGCGGATGTTGTATTCGGTGGAGGCCAACTCGTGCTTCACCCGCGTGTCGCAGATGACGAACCGCGCATCGGGGAACTCGCACGGCACCAGCTCGTGGCGAAGGTCGCGGCAGTCGAGGAACACGGCCTTGCCGCGCTGCGCGTGGAGCGACACGAACTGGTCCATGATGCCGCAGCGCACGCCACAGAAGCGGTGCTCGGTCTGCTGGCACATCAGGGCCAGCTCGCGGCGGTCCACCGGGACGCCCGCGGCGTGGCTGTAGGCCAGGCCGAAGGCCACCGTGAGCGCCGCCGACGACGAAAGGCCGCCCCCCGTCGGCACTGTGCCGTGGAATACCACGTCCAGCCCCGGCACCGCCACGCCCCTTTCGCCCAGGATACGTGCGATGCCCATCGGGTACACCATCCACGGGTGCGCAGGGTCGGCCTTCGGGTCCACCAGAGCGAAGCTTGCGTCGTCGTGCAGGTTCAGCGCGTGGAGGTTCACCATCCCCGTGCCGTTCGGCCGGAAGGCCACCGCGATATCGCGGTCTATGGCGATCGGGAAGACGTAGCCTTGATTGTAGTCGGTGTGCTCACCGATGATGTTGACCCGCCCGGGTGCCCGCGACCACAGGACGCCGCGGGCATCTCCGAAGCGCCTCTTCCAGATATCGAGGATCTGCCTCTGCCGTTCCGTGTCCAAGCCTGTTCTCCGACACCCGAGGGAGTTGAATGCCTCAATTATAGCCCGGAGCGCCCCCATTGCCAAGCTCGATTGACAATGCGTGAGCAGCCGGATAGTCTGTCGACGGTGAGCATCTCTCGCCACCCTTCGATGAGGAGGCTGACCATGCGATGGGCGACGCTCTGGGCAGTGGTTGCGGCGGTGCTGCTGGCGTGCGGGTCAACGTGGGCGGCCGCGCCGCCGCCCGAGTGGGCGAAGAAGGAAATCCGGGCCGGAATCATCGGCACCGACACGTCGCACGTGCCGGCCTTCGTGGGGATTCTGCACGGCCACCCCGAGTGGCGGGTGAAGGTGGTGGCCGCGTTCCCCGGCGGCAGCCCCGATGTGCCGTCGAGCTGGAGCCGTGTGAAGCAGTACGCCGAGGACCTCCAGAAGAAGCACAACGTCGAGATCGTGGACACCATCGAGGCCCTGTGCGCGAAGGTGGATGCGGTGCTGATCGAGAGCGTGGACGGGCGCCCCCACCTGGATCAGGCGAGGCCCGTCTTCAAGGCGAAGAAGCTGCTGTTCATTGACAAGCCCTTCACGGCCGGCCTTGAGGATGCCCGCGAAATCCTCAAGCTCTCGAAGGAGACCGGCGTGCCGTTCTTCAGCTCATCGTGCGTGCGGTTCCAGCCCGAGGTCGCCAAGCTCCGCAACGACGCCGGTGTGGGCAAGGTGACGAAGGTGCAGGGCAGCTCGCCCATGAGCATGGAGCCGCACCACCCGGACCTGTTCTGGTACGGCATCCACGGCGTGGAGGCCCTCTACACCGTGATGGGGCGTGGCTGCGTGTCGGTGACGCGCCGGGCCGAAGGCGACCTCGATATCACAACAGGCAAGTGGGCTGACGGCCGTATCGGCGCCTTCCGCGGCGTGAAGAAGGGCGACTACCATCCCCTCGTCAAGGTCTGGGGCAGCGAGGGCGAGGCCGACACGGGGAAGCTCGGCTACAGCTACAACGGCCTGGTGGAGGCCATTGCGCGATTTTTCCAGACGGGCGAGTGCCCGATCGATCCGCAGGAGACACTTGAGATCATCGAGTTCATGATCGGTGCGCAACGCAGTAAGGAGCGTGGCGGCGTTGAGGTGACCCTCGAGGAACTGCGGAAATAGCGCCTATGGCCCCCCCGCGCACACGTGAGGAGCAGGCTAGGGCGCTCTGGCGCTTCGCCTCGCTGTTCGTGTTCGTTCTTGCGCTCGGCCTCACATGTCTGACGATTGACGATCCCGGCCTCGCGTGGGATGAGCCTTTCTCCATTGGAGCCGGCGCCTCGTATGCCGCCTGGCTGGCCTCGCCCTCCCTCACAGCGGAGGGCATCGCGCGGCACTGGGGCGTGAACCACGAGCACCCGCCGCTTGCCAAGCTGTTGATGGGGCTCTCCCAACGCCTCCTGCCCGAAGGCTCGCCGATCCTGGCCTCCCGGCTTGTGACCGCCCTGATGTTCGCCCTCCTCGTCGAACTGGTCTTCAAGTTCACAGGCTCCGCCTTCGGCGGCCTCGCGGGATTGATGGCGGCGCTAAGCCTGTTGTGCATGCCGCGCGTCTTCGGTCACGCGCACTTCGCCGCCCTGGATGTGCCGATGGCCCTCACCTGGCTTCTCGCCGTGGTGGCCTTTGCGCGCGCCGTGGTCCTGGGCACCCACGCGTCGTGTGCGCTCTCGGGCCTGTGCTTCGGCCTGGCGTTGCTGACCAAGATCAATGGCGTCTTCCTCCCGCTGGTCTTCCTGGGCTGGGGCATCGGCTTCCACGGCAAGAACGCGGTGAAGCCGCTGGTCTGGACCCTGCTGCTCGGCCCCGCCGTGTTTGTGGCCGGTTGGCCGTGGCTGTGGCATGACCTCCTGGCTCGGCTTCGCGGGTATCTGCTCCCCACGTGGCGGGTGCCGATCCCTGTGCTCTACTTCGGCCGGGTCTACGGCGACACGTTTGCGCCCTTCCACTACCCGCCCGTGATGACGGCCCTCACGATCCCTGTCGGTGTGCTGGCGCTGGTGGTCCTGGGCGCGGTGCGCGCCGTCCGGAGGTTCCGCGCCGAGCCGCTCCTGGCGTTGGTGGCGATCAACGCGGGGCTAGTGATTGGTGCCTTCATGCTGCCCGGGCTGCCCAAGTATGACGGCGTGCGCCTCTTCCTGCCGGCCTTCCCCTTCCTGGCCGTCCTGGCCGGCACCGCCGGGCGCCGCTGCTGGGATTACCTGCTGGGGCACTCGCGCGGACGCCCCTGGCGCCCGTTGTTCGTGACGGCGGCGTTCTTCGTGAGCCAGGCGGGCGCCGTCTGGTGGGTACACCCCTGCGAGCTGAGCTACTACAACGCCCTCGTCGGCGGCCTGTGGGGGGCCAACAAGCTGGGGATGGAGGTCACGTACTGGCACGACGTGGTGAACCGCGACCTCTTCGAGTGGCTGAACCGCCGGTGCCCCGTGGGCGCCACGGTGGCGTTCTATCCCGTGGGCGAAACGGTGGTTTTTCCGCCGTCCGGCGGCCGGCACATGCCTAATTACTACGACACCTTCTATCTCAATACCCCGGCGCCGAAGCGGCTGGTCGCCGTGCGTCTCGAGCACGCTCGCCACTACGACTTCGTCGTGATCAACGCGCGCGAGGCGATGATCCGCTGGCACAGGAATGACACCGCGCTGCGCTACCTCACGCAGCGGAAGCCCCTGTACGAGGTGCGCAAGCAGGGGGTGCTCCTGGCCGCCGTGTACGCCAGGGAATGAGCTGCCCGGGACCTCTCAGCGGAGTTCCCTCGGCAGCGTGCCCTCGGCCTTCATCACGTCAATCAGCTCGTAACGGGCCAGCGCGCGTCGGATCTCGGCGGGGGCCTTGTGGCGCAGCGCCCAGGCGCGGTCGTTGGCAAACCGCACCAGGCTGCGGGCCAGCAGCGCCGCGGCCTCGCGCAGGTCGGCGCGGCCGACCTTGTCGAGCGTGTCGGCAGCGGTGTGGCCGTAGCCACGCCCCTTGGGCGCGCCGCCCACGTTGCCCAGCATGCAGACGGGAACGCCGGCCACCATGAAGGGGAAGTGGTCGGAGTAGGGAGTCGGCCGGGCCGCGAAGGCGATCTCCTGGCGCATCTCACTGGCCATTGCCGCCAGAGGAGTCTTCGCCTCATTCCAGCACTGGAAGTCGAAGCCCTTGCCCCGCTCGCCGCCGATGCAGTCCACGTTCACCATCAGGCGGGTGCGAGCCATTTCGCGCCGGTGCCGCTCGACATACGCATGCCCGCCACGCAACCCGACCTCCTCGGCCCCGAAGCACACGAACCGCACGGTGCGCTGGAGCCTGGCGCGGTACGGCGCGAGAAGCCTGGCCGCCTCGAGCACGGTGGCCACGCCGCTGCCGTTGTCGTGCGCCGCCTGCGAGATGTCGTGCCCGTCGTAATGTCCGCCGACGACCACCACCTGCTCGGGGTGCTCCGTGCCTGGGAACTCGCCGATGATATTGCGGCTCGTGCCCCGAAACATCGTGTCGTGTGTCTGGATGCGCAGGCGCACGATGCCCCGGCCGAGCAGCCTCATCAGGCGGAGGCCGGTCTCCTTCGAGATCCCCAGGCCCGGCACGTCGGGCTTCCGGTCGAACCGCAGCGTGCCGGTTGGCGCCAGGAGTCCGTCGTAGTGGTTCATGAACAGGAACGCTTTGGCGCCCGCTGCGCAGGCGCGAGTGTACTTCTCGGCCCGGTGAACCCACCGATGGTAGTACCCCGGCGACTCACTGGTGGCCAGCACCGCCCTGCCCTGGATTTCGCGGCGCAGACGGGCGAAATCCTCGGGCATCCCCTCCCCCACGCTCACCAACTCGAGTTCGATGCCCCGCCTTGGCGTGGCCGGCGAGTAGGGCAAGGCGATGCAGTCGAGCCGCTCGCGGGCAGGGCTCACAACCTCAAGCGTCGGCTTGCGCCCACGCCGCCACGCCAGCAGCCTGAAGGGCTCGGCGTGCACACGGCTGAGGCCGACGGCCCGCATCCGCTCGAGCAGGAAGTCGCCGGCCCGGCGCTCGTCGCGGCTCGCGGCGAAGCGGCTGCCACAGGTCTCGCAGAGCTCGCGGAGCAGGGCCACCCCCTCGTCTGACACCATCGCCTCGCCCACGAGCCGTACGTCCAACTCACACCGCCAATCCTCTGAACGCATCCTGGACCTCCTGTGGACAGTGACGGGCATCTGGGGTATAATCTTCCCGGAAAAGCACCGAGGCGACGTTCAGACAAGGGGGACGGGTATGGTGCGGGCCCGCGCGCCGGTGCGCATCGATTTCGCGGGGGGCTGGACCGATGTCGCCCGCTTTGCGCGCGAGTCGGCCGGCGCCGTCGTGAACGCGGCCATCAGCATCTACTCCTACGCTTCCGTGCGTCGGGATCCGGCCGCTCCCGATTCGGGCGGCGGGATTCGGATCTACGCGACTGACTTCGACCTCTACATCGAGGCGGCGGATATCCGCCGCCTCGAGTACGACGGCAATGCGGACCTGCTCAAGGCGGCCATCCGGCATCTGAACGTGGACGAGAGCTTCTTCATCACCACACGTTCGGATGCCCCGCCGGGCAGCGGCCTCGGCACGTCGGCGGCCATGGGCGTGGCCCTCATTGGCGCGCTCAGCCGCCTCGTCGCCCGCCCGCTCCTGGCCCACGAGGTGGCGGAACTGGCCAGCGAGATCGAGCGCGAGGAACTGCACATCCTCGGCGGCAAGCAGGACCAGTACGCCAGCGCTCTGGGCGGCCTCCAGTTCATGGAGTTCCACGGTGAGACCGTGCGTGCCGCGCCTCTCCGCCTGGCGCCCGCCACCGAATTCGACCTTCAGAAGCACCTCGTGCTGTGCTACACGGAGCACTCGCGCCTGTCCGGCGACATCCACCAGCGCGTGACCGAGGCATTCCGCAAGGGCGAGGCCAACACCACCCGCGCCATCGCCGACCTCAAGCGCATCGCCCGAGCGATGAAGGAGCGGCTCCTTCTGGGCGATCTCGAGGGCTTCGCGCGCCTGATGAGCGACAATTGGGCCAATCAGAAGCGCCTCCACCCCTCCGTCACCAACGAACGCATCGACGAGCTCTTCGCCATCGCCGCGGAGTCGGGCGCCGCCGGCGGCAAGGCCTGCGGAGCCGGCGGCGGCGGCTGCCTCGTCTTCATCGCCAAGCCCGACCGCGAGCACATCCTGCGCCAGGCCCTCAAGGAGGCCGGCGCGCGCCTCCTAGACTTCGTCTTCGACCACTCCGGCCTTCAAGTCATTCACGACTCGCCGGCCGCCAGTTAGCCCTCGCCTTGCCGCGGTCGGCGGGGCCGGCGTGGCTCGCCCACGTGCTCGAGGGCCTCCCGGAACGCCTCGAACGCATCCTCCTTGAAGAGCACGATGTGGATTCGCTCCAACCCTGAGCCCGCGGCCAGGTGGCGCCCGATCGTCTCCAGCATGGCGCGGGCCGAATACTCGGGCGCCAGGGCAGCCGCCCCAGTGCCAATGGCAGGGAAGGCCACTGTGCGCAACTTCAACTCTTCGGCGCGCCGGAGCGCGCTGCGCGTGGCCAGCGCCACGTTCTCCTCGCTCGTGAAATGCCCGATCTCCATGCTCACGGCGTGGATCACGTACTTCGCCTTCAGCCCGCCGGCCGAAGTCACCACCGCCTCGCCCACGGGCACCATGCCGATCCTATCGCACTCGTCCTGAATCACCTTGCCGCCCTTGCGGCCGATGGCGCCTGAGACGCCCGCGCCCAGGATCAGGTCAGTGTTCGCCGCGTTGATGATTGCGTCCACCTCTGCCTCGGTGATATCGCCCAGCCGCAGCTCGATTCGCGCCTTGATCGCATCCAGGTCCATGCCGCTCTCTCCCGCAAGAGGTTCGGGGCGGATAACCCTTCTGATTATAGCCGAAAGGCTCTGGGACGGAAAGCTCGAGCGCAAGCCACCCGCGCGCGGGGCACGGGACAGAGCCCTGGGCATCCCGTTATCGCTCTGGTGCTGCACGACATGCGTCGTAGGCATTTTCGCGCTTGACATCCACACATTTGTGTGGTAAATTAGACGCAGAAAGGAAAGGCGTCATGGCCAGGACCCTCACGGCGAAACAGCGGGCGATCCTCGAATTCATTCGCGGCGAGACCGCCCGGCGTGGCTTCCCGCCTACCCTTCGCGAGATCGGCGCACGCTTCGGCCTCCGCTCCACAGGCTCCGTGCGCGACCACCTGCGCGCCCTCGAGCGTAAGGGCCACATTGACCGCCGCCGCCGCCTCTCGCGCGGGATCGTGCTCGCCGCCCCTGTCCTGCGCGCGCAGCGGCCCCAAACCCCAGCGCCGCGACCCGCCATCCCCCTGCTCGGCGACATCGCCGCCGGCACGCCCCAACTCGCCATCGAGAGCTCCGTGGATTCTCTCGCGCTCGACCCTGCCCTCTTTGGCGGCGGCGAGTTATTCGCACTGCGCGTGCGTGGCGACAGCATGCGCGACGCCGGCATCTACGAGGGCGACCACGTCATCGTCCGCCGCCAGGCCACGGCCGGCAACGGCGACATTGTCGTCGCCCTGCTCGACGACGAGGCCACCGTCAAGCGCTTCTTCCACGAAGGCCGCCGCGTGAGGCTGCAACCCGAAAATCCGGACTTCAAGCCCCTGTTCCTCACCCCCAGACAGGCCGAATTGCAGCTCCTCGGCAAGGTGGTCGGGGTATTGAGAAGGTTATAGAGGTTATGGCAACCCTCGAAGAACTCCATGAGACCATAGACGTCGTTACCGTCTTCCACGAGGGCCGCATGGCCCCCGTGAAGTTCCGCTGGGGCGGGCGCACCTACCCCGTCACCCGCGTGGCCTACCGCTGGATCACGCGCCAGGGCGCTTACCCCATTCACCACTTCTCCGTCGCCACCCCGGACGGCCAGCTATGCGAACTCGCCCTCAACACGCAGAACATGCACTGGTCGCTCCTCAGGGTGCAGATGGAAGGATAAAAGGAGAAGCCTCAAGCAGCAAGCTTCAGCCTGCAAGCCTCCACAACCCTTATTCCAGCTTGTAGCTTGTAGCTTGTGGCTTGCGGCTCATCATGCTCGGCTTCGACCACAACTTCGCCATCTCGGGGAAGTCCCGGCTCCTGGGAGCCTGCCCGAAGAACCACACGGGCTGCATTGCCGGCGCCCGCGGGGCAGATGCAAGGCGCGGCGACGCAAGCGATGCCACAGAGCGCATCGCTGAGGAGACGCAACGCGGCAGATGCCCCGCTGGCGCTGCAACCCAAGGGAACGCTGCGACTTCTGGCCGCAGGCCGTGTCGCTCGTCGTCCGCGATCCTCTCCGTTGCATCGCCTCCTCCTTGCTCCTTGCCTGCGGCCAGAATCGCTAGCGTCGCAGCCTCGTGTGGTTTCTCGGGCAGGCTCTCAACGGGCGCCGCAACGTGCGAGGGAGCCGGGACATCCCCTGTTTCCCACGTAGCCGCAAGCGTCCCGCTGGCGGGCTCAACGACAAGCGGGACGCTTGTCGCCACGCCCCTCGAGCGCGTGATCCTCTGCGTGGATATGGACGCCTTTTTCGCCTCCGTCGAGCAGCAGTGCGCCCATGGCTCGCTCGACGATAAGCCGGTGATGGTCTGCGGCAACACCGAGCGCCGCAGCGTCGTCGCCGCCGCCAACTACATCGCCCGCGAATACGGCGTGCGGGCCGGCACCCCCATCACCACCGCCCGCCGCCTGTGCCCCCACGGCGTCTTCCTCGTGGGCGACCCCGAGAAATACGTCTACACCTGCATCCGCATCAACGACATCTGCCGCGAGTTCACCCCGCGCGTCGAGTGCTTCAGCATTGACGAGAGCTTCCTCGACATCAGCGGCTCGGCCCACCTCTTCGGCGGGCCGGTCGAGACCGCTCGCCGCCTCAAGGCCCGCATCCGCGAGGAACTCGGCATCGCCTGCACCGCCGGCATCGGCCCCAACAAGCTGCTCGCCAAGACCGCCTCGAAGCTCGGCAAGCCCGACGGCCTCTTCGTGCTGAAGCACGAGGACGTTCCGACCAAGCTCCACCCCCTCCCCATCACCAAACTCTATGGCATCGGGGCCAAGACCGCCGAGAAGCTCGCCCGAATCGGCGTCGCCACCATCGGCCAGCTCGCCCGCATCGCGCCCGAGACGCTGAAGAGAATGTTCGGGATCATCGGCCCTATGCTCCGCGACGCGGCCAACGGCCTCGACTCCTCGCCGTTGCTCACCGACGACGAGCAGCCCGAGGCCAAGAGCGTGGGCAACAGCTACACCCTGAGCGACGACACGCGCGATGTGCGGACGGTCCTCACTGTCCTCCTCGGCCTCTGCTCGAAGGTCGGCCGCCGCCTGCGCCAGGGCGGCCACGCCGGCCGCACCGTCACCCTCACCCTCCGCTACGCCAACTTCCAGACCTTCGTCCGCGCCCGCACCGTCGAGGCCCCGATCAACCTCGACCGCGACATCTTCGCCGCCGCCTGCACCCTCCTCGACGAAATCTGGGAGCGGGATATCCACCGCGAATCAAGCGAATCTTGCGAATCAGGAACCTCCGAACCCCATTCGCTCGATTCGAGAGATTCGCGGTTCCGCCACAGCCACCGCGCCGTCCGCCTCCTCGGCGTCAGCGTCTCCAACCTCCTCCACCGCGACGACCCCCGCCAGCTCGCCCTCTTCGACAGCGACTTGCGCCGCCGCACCCACCAATTCCTCAAGTCCGTGGACGCCCTCCGCGACCGCTACGGCGAGCACGTCGCCGTCTGGGCCCCCCTCCTCCGCTCCAGCAAAGTCACTTGACTGGCGGCTCATCAGGGAGGCAGCGACCCTCACGCCGCACGCGTGGGGGACCGTGAGCCCGACGCCGCGGTTCCCGCCCCACCTCCCGCCATAACCATATATCCAACAACCCCTTACGATCGCCACACATCCTCCATCCCATACTTGCTCATCACGCGAGCGAGCGAGAATGGCCTGATCCGCGAGAATCGCCGATCCTCGCCCATCCATACTTGAAGAAACAGACATGCCCGCCCCCCCCCGCCCAATCGAATCAGCATCCCCACACCCCAAGAAGTCTGGTTTGATTCACCCCGTTGCGCGCCGTAATATGGGCTGACACAAGAGGAGCCCGCCATGCGCCGACCACCCGTGATCACCCTCACCCTCGTGCTGTGTGTCGCCTCCACACAGGCCGACGTGCGCCTGCCGAAGGTCTTCACCGACCACATGGTCCTCCAACAGGAGATGCCCGTCACCCTCTGGGGCTGGGCCTCGGCCGGAGAGGCGGTGACCGTCGCGTTCAACGGCGAGAAGGCCACGGCCAAAGCCGCCAACGACGGCACGTGGCGCGTCACGCTCCCCGCGATGAAGGCGGACGGCCAGCCCCGCTCGCTCGTGGTCAAAGGCAGCAATATGCTGGAACTCAAGGACGTGCTTCTCGGCGAGGTGTGGCTGTGCTCGGGCCAGTCGAACATGGGCCGGCCCGTGGAAGCCGAGGCCGCGAAGACGGCCGACTTCCCGCAGCTCCGTCTCTTCAATTCGTCGGGCGAGACGCCCCGCGCCGATGGACTCGACGAGGCGAGCGGCTGGACCGTCTGTTCGCCGGCCTCGATTCTCCAGGCCGGCGACTTCCTAGGGGCAGGCAAAGGCCGCCGCCCCTTCTCCGAGGTCGCCTACCATTTCGGCCTCAAGCTTCACCAGACCCTCAGAGTCCCCATCGGCCTCATCCAGGCCAATTGCGGCGGCTCGACGGCCCGCGACTGGACGCCGTTCCCCGAGATCAGCGCCAAGCTGCCCCTCGACCAGCCGACCCCCAAGATCACCCATAGCGAGGGCCTGCTCTACTGGGTGCGCCTGCGCGGCATGGTCCCCTTCGCCATCCGAGGCGTCGTGTGGTACCAGGGCGAGGACGATGGGCGCAATCCCAAGTATGCCGAGGACTTCAAGGCGCTGATCGAGAGCTGGCGGGGACTCTGGGGCCGCCCGGATATGCCCTTCTACTTCGCCCAGATCGCCGCGACCACCTATGCAGGCGGCATGCTCGGCGTCTGGGAGGCCCAGCAGTGGGTGATGAGCCACGTGCCCCACACCGGCATGGCCGTGAGCAACGACATCTACGAGGGCACCCCGAACGCCGGCTTCGCGCGCCGCGACGACAAGGCGCTCGGCTGGCCCCTCGCCGGCGGCAGCAACCCGCACCCCACGGGCAAGCCCCGCATCGCGGCCCGCCTGGCCGACATCGCGCTCGTCGAGACCTATGGCCAGCCGAAGAAAGTGCTCTATGGCCCGATGTACGCCTCGCACGAGGCCCGCGACGGGAAGATCCTCGTTCGCTTCAAGCACGCGGGCGGCGGCCTCGCCACCGACGACGGCCAGCCGCCCACCTGGTTCGAGCTTTCCGACGGCAGGCTCGAGGGGAACCGACTGCGTTACGTAAAGGCCGAGGCCCGCATCGTCGGCCCCGACGCCGTGGAGGTGTCATCGCCCCAAGTCGCGCACCCGAAGCTCGTGCGCTTCGGCTGGCACGCGCTGGCGCGCTACAACCTCATCAACATGGAGAGGCTGCCCGCCGTGTCGTTCCGCGCCGAGCAAGAGCCGGGAAGGTAGCGCCGTACTCCCCATGCGATGAGGCGCGGCCCGGGCCTCATGCGCGAGCGCGTCGCCCGCCGTGCACAACACGCCGTTGGCCGACCGCATCAATCGCATCCGCAATCGCGCGGTAGCTGTCGCGCCAGGCGTCGCGCGGCACGTTCTCGGATATCTGGATCTGAAGCAGGCCCGAGCCGCCATCCTCCTCGATGATCTGCTCCGCCGTCTGGCGCGCCCCGGCGTAGCCCCGCAAGTGACACGACGAAGGGAAGTTGACGCACAGCCGCATCTCGGGCCACATTCGCCGCGCCACCGCCACCGAGGTGTCATTGTCGGGCGGCGGCGACATCGAGTCGATCCCCCTCACGCCCGAGGCGCCGATCGCACCCCACAGCGGCTTCAGGTCGCCGTCCATGTGCACGAACACGTAGGCGTCGCGCTCCGCCAGCATGCCGGCCAGCTCATCGTACAACGGCACGCAGTAGCGCCGGAACCGCTCGGCGCCGACAGCGGGCGCGGTGATGTTGTCGGGGAAGTCAATGAATGGCGCGGGCGAGCGAAGGGCCAGCTCGAAGATGAGCCTGGCCCGCTGCCGCAGAAGCGCGATGGCCTCCTCGACCCTCTCGGGGCATTCGGCGAAGTGCAGCGAGAGGTTCTCCAGCCCGACCCACTGCACCCAGAGCTGCTGATACGGCGTGCGCTCGACGGCGGCCAGGGGCAGCCCGTCGTCGCCCAGGTCCGCGTCCACCTTGCGATAGGCGTCGTAGGCGTCCAGCACGATGCCGTCGCGGAGATAGGCGATCAGCACGTCGTAGTCGCGCGGCTCCTGCACGTAATGGCGGCGAATCGAGCTGGAGCCGTAGGCGGGCTCGAACTGGCGTTCCTCGGTCAACGAGCCGGCAGGTGTATGGAGAGTCGTCCGGCGGAAGCGTTGGCCGTCGCGCTCGAAGTCCTCGTGCTCGAAGCGGCAGTTGGGCGTCTCGACGCGATGGATGCTGCACCATTGGAGCAGCCCCACGCGGCCGCGGCCCACATGAGCCCACACCTCATCGTTGGGCGCCGCCAGCCCGCTGTACTGCACGAAGGGCACGCGGTCGTGCGGCCGCCCCTGGACCAGCGCCAGCATTCGTTCCCGCATCGTCATCGCGCACACGTCCGTCCCCTCACAAGGTGCCAGATACGCGGCCGCCCGGACCGCCTGTGCCTCAGAACGCTTCGGCCGGGTAGCCGCGCGGGTATGGGGATTCGGGCTCCTCCCCGGCCTTCTCCTCCGGCTTGGGGGCCTCCTTGCGGCCGTAGGTGAGAGCCAGATCGAGCAGCCTGCCGCGCAGCTCGGGCGTCAGGGCGTCTTCGCGAAACCGCCAGGTCCAGTTGCCGCCGGCTTTGCCAGGCGTGTTCAAGCGAGCCTCCCCGCCCAGACCCAAAACGTCCTGGAGCGGAACGATGGCCACGTTGGCCACCGACTCGTAGGCCAGGCGGATGAGCGCCCAGTTCACCGGCTCGGCCATCGGACCCAGGTAGCGGTGGAGAGCCGCCCTCTCCTTCGCCTCGCGGGTGTGATACCAGCCAAGGGCGGTGTCGTTGTCATGCGTGCCGGTGTAGGCGATGCAGTTCGGCTCGTAGTTGTGCGGCAGGTAGGGGTGCGTGCCGTCGGTGGTGAAGGCGAACTGGAGCACCTTCATGCCGGGGAATTCGAATCGCTTGCGAAGCGCATCCACGTCAGGGGTGATGAGGCCAAGGTCCTCTGCGATGATGGGCAGTTCGCCGAGCGCGGCCCTGAGGGCGTCGAAGAACCGCGCGCCGGGCCCTTTGACCCACCGGCCGTTGATGGCCGTGTCCTCGCCTGCCGGCACCTCCCAGTAGGCCGCGAAGCCACGGAAATGGTCGAGCCGCACGATGTCCACCATGCGGAACGTCTGGCGGAACCGCTGGATCCACCAGGCGTAGCCGTCGGCGGCCATCGTGTCCCAGCGGTACAGCGGGTTGCCCCAGAGCTGGCCCGTCTTGCTGAAGTAGTCGGGGGGGACGCCGGCCACGACGGTGGGCTTGAGGTCTGGGCCGAGGTAGAACAGCTCGGGGTGCGCCCACACGTCGGCGCTGTCGAAGGCCACGAAGATGGGGATATCGCCCACGACGCGAATCCCCTTGGCGTTCGCGTGGCGTTTCAGGTCGCTCCACTGGCGGAAGAACTGGTACTGGAGGTAGCAGTGGGTGAACACAGCGTCGGCGAGACGCTCGCGTGCCTGGGCCAGGGCGGCGGGCTGGCGGCCGGCGAGGGCGGGCTCCCAGGTGTTCCACACGGCGCCGCCGTGGGCGTCCTTGAGGGCGCGGAAGAGCGCGTAGTCGTCGAGCCAGGCGGCGTTCTCGTAGCAGAAGCGGTCGAAATCGGCACGCCGCGCCCCCAGGGCATTCTGGCGGAAGCGCGCGGCGGCGCGCGGGAAGGCCTCGTTCCGCCAGCCGTAGACCCAGCCGAAGTCCACATGGTCCTCGGGGAATCGAGGGGCGCTGGCCAGCTCCCCCGGCTCAAGGTCGCCCTCCGAGGCCAGCCAGTCGAGGTTGAGCAGGAAGGGGTTGCCCGCGCAGGCCGAGAAACAGGCATAGGGCGAATCCCCATAGCCCGTGGGGCCGAGGGGCAGAATCTGCCAGAGGCATTGCCCGCTCTCGGCCAGGAAGTCGGCGAAGCGGTGCGCCGTGTAGCCCAGCTCGCCGATGCCGTAGCGGCCGGGAAGCGAGGTCGGATGCAGCAGAACGCCCGCGGAGCGGGGAAGGCGCATGTATCACTCCTCACGTCTTCATTCGCGGTGGGTTGCGCGGTTCGCGGTCTCCCTCCCATCATATCGGTGGCCCGCCCCGGTGCAAGCCGTGCTTGACGGCGGCGGCTCAATGGCTATGATGGGCGGCGTCCGAGGGCCAGGTCCAGTTTCCTCGCTTCAGATCGCCGATTCGGCCCCCCCCGTTGTGGAGAGCGAGCGATGCCAGAGAGCAGATGCCCAGTGAGTCGCCGGGGATTCCTGCGCGGCGCGGCCACAGCGGCCGCGGCGCTGGCCGTGGTGCCACGCCACGTGGTCGGCGCCGAGAGCCCCACAGGCCCGCAGCCGCCCAGCGAGCTGTTCGCCTGCGGCCTCATCGGCTGCGGCGGCCAGGCCGGCGAGGACCTCAAGAGCTACATCAAGGACTGGGGTGCCGACTTCAAGCTCGTGGCCGCGGCCGACGTGCACTACGGCCACCTCCAGAACGCCAAGAAGCGCTGGGGCGAACAGGTCGAGCTGTACACCGACTGGCGCCGTGTGGTGGAGCGGAAGGACATTGACGTGGTCTCCATCGCGACCCCGCCCCACTGGCACGCGCTCTGCTGCATCGGCGCCGCGCAGGCGGGGAAAGACATCCTGTGCGAGAAGCCCATGACGAAGTTCATCGCCGAGGGCCGCGCCGTGGTGACGGCGGTCAAGCGCTATGGCCGCGTGTTCCAGATCGGCACGAGCGGCCGCTTCGGCGCCTGCAAGAGCCCCCACAGCCGCATGATCCACAAAATCATGCGCAGCGGCCTCCTCAAGAACAACTGCCAGGGCGTCTTCATCCAGCGCGGCGGCTTCCCCGTCAAGCGCTACTGCGGCCTCGTGAACGCCAGGCCCGAGCCTGTCCCCAAGGAACTCGACTGGGACATGTACTGCGGCCCCGCCCCGGTCCGCCCTTTCCACCGCGACCGCTTCGGCTGGAACCACCGCTTCTACTGGGACTACGAAGGCGGCGCCCTGGCCGACTTCGCCCAGCACTACATGGACCCCTTCCAGTGGATCTACGGCAAGGACGACACCAGCCCCGTCGAGGTGGAAACCCTCGCCGCCCCTGCCCACCCCGAGTGCTGCACCCCGTGGGCCTGGGCCGAGCTGAAGTATGCCGATGGCCTGACGCTCGTGCTCGACGGCAACGAGTGGGGGCCGCGCTACGACCGCAAGAAGGAGCGGCGCGTGGACATCAGTGACCTCGACGCCGAGAGCCAGGAGAAGCTCAAGGCCCTGCCCGACCCCGAGCCGCTGCTCACTTTCCCCGAGGCCGTGCGCCAGCGCAAGGAGTCGGGCGGCCACGTCGAGGCCGCGCACCGCGCCATCACCATCGCCCACCTCGCCAACATCTCGCTGCGTCTCGGCCGCAAGATCAAGTACGACCCCGTCAAGGAAGAGGTCATCGGCGACGACGTGGCCAACCGCCTTGTCTACCAGCCCATGAGAGAGCCGTGGCACGTCTAGGACGTGCATGCCTGCACGCCGAAATCGGCAGTCGGCAGCAGGCAGTGGGCAGTAGCCAGGCGGAAGTGCTTGTCCTATCGGTCCTATCCGTCCTATCGGTCCTATGTCTCTTCCCAGGAGTCCCCCCAGTGCCCCCTTCTGAACAGCTCAAAGCCCTCGTCGAACAGATCCCCGACCACGACAAGGGCGGCTCGTATGTGAACCTCACGCCCGAGTCCGGCGAGACCATGCGCACGCTCGCCGCCGAGATCCTCAAAGGTGGCCGCGACAACGTGCTTGGCCTCGTCGACATGCTCGTCGAGCCGACGATCGGCGAGGAGGTCAAGGACATCAAGCCCCACTACGCTCTCCACCTCCTTGCCGTCCACGTCACCGGCGAGGGCCAGGACAAGGCGCGCGCCGAACTCGCCCTCGCCCTCGCCTCCCAACTGGGCGGGCAGCGGCCAAAGGCCATCCAGAAGTACCTGATCCAGGAAATCCAGCTCTGCGGCGGCAAAGAGGTCGCCGAGACCCTCGGCAAGATGCTCCTGGACCCCGACCTCTACGACGACGCGGCCCGCGCCCTGGCCGCCATCCGGGAGGGCGCCGCCGACGTGCTGCTCGCCGCCTTGCCCAACGTGAAGGACCGCGCCCGGCTGAGCGTGCTCAAGAAGCTCGCCGTCCTGAAGTGCGAGAGGGCCGCCGACGCCTTCAAGCAGGCACTCGCCGAGCAGGACCTCGACATTCGCATCGCGGGCGCCTGGGGGGCCAGCCGCATCGCCGACGCATCGGCCTCCGAGGCCCTGCTCAAGGCCGCCGACGGCGCCAGGGACTGGGAGCGTCTCAACCTGTCCGACGCGGCGATGTCCCTGGCCGACGCGCTGCTCGCCGCGGGCAGGAAGCCCGAGGCCGCCGCCATCTACGCCCACATGGCCAACACCCGCACCGACCCGACCGAGAAGCACATCAAGGAAGCCGCCGAACGCGGCCTGGCTGCGGCGAAGTGAGGCATGGAGCCGACGACAGGCCTTACTCGGCGAACTCGAGGATGTCGTAGTCCTCGAAGCGATGGAAGTCGAGCACGCTGAGCCGGGCGCTGCTGGTGAGTTCTCGGCCCGCCTCGAGGTAGACCGAGTAGTCGTACCGGCAGACAGCAAAGCGCCAACGGTCGCCAAGCTGTGGCTTGGGTGTGGGCGCGAAGGCCGAGAGGGGAATGGCGGCCTCGACGATCCAGCCCTTGTCTTTGTCCTTCCAGTTATTCACGGTGCCGCTCACCGCAAGGGCGACCTGAATCCGGGAGTCCCAATCCTTCCACCGGTCAATCGAGCCCGCGGCAAGGCGGCGGCCGATCAGCAGGTCGAGCACGGTGCCCAAGGGGTTGATCTCGATCTCGTAGTAGGCCGGCTCGACGTCGCTCGGCTTGACGAACAGCTCGACCACGTCGTCCTCCCACAGCCAGGCGTCGCGCTCCTTCTTCAGTGCGAGGAGGTCGAAGTCCTCCATCACCACCCCGAGGTAGAGGAACTCGTCGTCCCACAGGAGTTGCGCCGAGCTGGGATGGCGCGGCTTCTGGCCGTCGGGCGGAATACAGAAGTCGTCGAGCACATAGGCCCGATCCCACGCGGGGTCGTTCAGCTTTCCGTCAATCGCGATCTTGCCCATGGCTCGGCGGCAGGGGATGATTCGGGCTTGCCTGGCGCCGCCACCGGCCACGGGCTGCTGCGGCATGCACCCGGCCACGGCCAGCAGCAGACAAGCGACCGCAGCGGCCAACGTTCGGCTTCGCATCGCAACACCTCCTGGTCAACCGGCCTCCCGCACGGATTCTAGCCGCCTTCGCCGCCGCTGTCAATGCGGAAGCCGCAGGGTGGGTCCAGTGTCATACCAGTGTGGGTGTCATACCAGTGTGGGTGTCAGATACCAGTGTGGGTGTCAGATCCGTTTGCACTTTCGCAGAACAGTGAACAGTGTGGGTGTCAGATCCGTTGTTTGCACTTTCGCATGGGCCCCGGCAAGCCGCCGCCTCGGGAACCTGAGAGGTAGACCCCCGCCGCCACGCTGTGCCGCTGGCTCACCTCGGGGCCTTTGGCGACCACCTTCGCCGCGAACTCCTTCGCCCGCTCCTTCTGCCCGCTCCGAATGTAGAGGTACGCCAGGCGGAACGACAGCGGGTCCGCCTCCTCGGGGAACCGCTCGGTGAGCTTGCTCACCAGCTCGATGGCCTTGTCATACTTCGCCGCCTGCTCGTAGGCGGCCAGTAGCTGCATCGCAGCCCCCCTGTCCTGCGGCTGAAGCTCGACGAGTTTCTCAGCCACTGCTAGCGCCCGCTGCGGGTCGGGCTTCACGCTGCCGTAGACCAGCCCCAGCATCTCCAGCGCCCCCTTGTCGTCCGCCTTCGCCTTCAGTGCGGCCTCGTAGCGGGCCACCGCTGCGTCGAGCTTGTCCACGCGCTGCCAGTATCGGATCAGCTCGCGGCGCGCCATCTCCGCCTCCATCGGATTCGCCGCCTCCTTAGCCCACTCCTGGTAAACGGCTTCCGCCTTCTCCGGCTCCTTCATCCTCTCGTGGAGCGCGGCCAGGGCGAGCCGGGACCGCCGCATCAGGATGCCCCGCGACGCCTCGGGCGCGTTCTTCACGGCCTCCTCCAGGAGCGGCAGGGCCTTTTCGTAGTCCTTGCGGCGCATCAGGAGCTTGCCGAGGCTGAAGGCGTAGTCGGCGCGGGCCGCGGCGTCCTTCTCACGGGCGTATGCCTCGCGGAAGCACTCCTCGGCCTTCGTCCACTGGGCGTACTGGAGGCACGCCTGGCCCATGGCCGCAAAGAACTGCGCGGGCAGCTTCTCCACCGGCGTCTCCGGCGTATCGGGCAGCTCCCCCATCGGGACCGCCGCCGGCGGCCGCGCGACCGGCGCGACCGGCCCTGGAGCCGGCCTGCCCCCCTTCGTCTCCCCGGCTGTTGAGCCTCGACCGAACAACGACACGGTCACCACGCTCAGTACAGTGCCGACCCGTCGACCCAACCCCGGGCCCATGGCGTCTCCTTTCCTTGGTGAACTCCTGTCGGGTGGACGACCTCAGAGCACCGCCCGCCTGCTTCGACTCCAGTCGAACTCGGTCCAGCCAGTTGGCCAGGGTTCCCGGGAAAGCGCACGCATGCGGCCTATCGCTCGCCGGCGGGCTGTTTCCCACGACGACCCTGCCGAATCTTCTCTGCGAACATGTAGAGGTCCTGCCTAGCGTCGCGCCTCCCCAGACGATCGGCGTACGTCTCAAGGAGTGACGGGGTCTCGGTGTCAGCACACTGCATGATAGCCTCCCACGAGCGCAGGCATATATCCGTTCGCCCCCTGTAGAGCACGAACGTGCGGCACAGGCTGGGCACGGCCCGGGAATCCCGAATGTTGCCCAAAGCCCTAGCCGCCGTAAGAACGCGAACCGCCTCCGCGTCGCGGGGGCACTCACGCGTCAGCATCGCGATCAACGGAAAGAGGGCCCTCCTTTCAGTCAGCCAGCCTAGGGCATCCGCCTCCCATGCACCTTCCTCGTGACCCGGCAGGCGTTTGTTCAGGAGTTCATTGCCCTTCCAGATCTTCTCGACCAGCAGCATAGGGGTCTGAGCTGCGTTCGCTGCAAGTAGTTTACCAAGGTTCGGGACCCCCTCTACCACATCGCGCGGGCCCTCCGCCATTTCCCACCACTTCACTACCTCCTTGATCTTCTCGGCCTTCGAGAGCCGCTCGAGAACGATCTCTGCCATGACCCTTTCTTGCCATGTCTCACCCTGGCGGCTTACCTTCTCCAGGAAAGGACGCGCTGTCCCACCCGCTTGAGTCAACCGTTCGCGGAATCGGATATACAGAGAACCTTCCGCCCCAATCGCTGCCCAAAGATCGGTTGACAGCACGTTATCCGCGTCCTCCGGCATGTGTCGAGAAAGCTTCTCCGCACCAGGGCCTCCGAAGGTTCGGATCACAGCGAATAGGAACAGGAGCATTACCAAGGCGAGAAGAGAACCGCCAAGCACCCTCATGGAGTCTCTCCTCCTTTCTGCCATGCCTGGCACCAGGCAGGGAGCGGGAGTGGCGTTCGCCTGACGTTGGTAGCACAATGGAACTCGCCCGCAGAGTCAATACCATTTTCAGTTGAAATTGCGCGGCTCCCGGGGGTGGGTCATGCCACCTCCTTTCCTTCGGCTTCCCCGGCGCTTTGGGCTTCGGAGCCGGGTCGGCTGAGTTCCTGCTGGATGGCCCGCCGCAGCCGCGGCAGGTGTTGATAGCCCCGGATGCGCCGGAGCCGCGGCTCGATGTCCAAGAGCGCCGTGGCCAGCCAGCGGTGCTTCTGCGATGAGTTCCTCCAATGGCACACGCGGCCCGTCCGCTTTTCCACCTGGCTGAAGATCGACTCCAGGCAGTTCGTGGTCTTCAGGCTGATGCCCAGGAGGGGAAAGACCCCCAGCCGGTGCAGGGTGAGCGTCTCCTCGAGCCCCTCGTCGAGGCTGCCGGCCGCCGAGAGGTTCCGCTCCTCGAGGTCGCGGCGGATCTCCTCGAAGGCCGTCTGCGCCTCCTGGTAGGTCGGCCGCTCGTAGGCCCGCTGGAGGCGCTTGCGCCACCAGGCCTGCTCGCTCTTCGAGAGGTGGTCCACCACGTTCTCGCGCTTGTGCCACTGGCAGCGCTGCACGACGGCCTTCTCGCCCAGGGCCTGCCGCACCGCGGCCCGAAGGCCCTTGCCGCCGTCCAGGACCACGAGGACGCCCTGGGCGATGTTGAGGCCACGATCCAAGAGGCTTCGAAGGAACGGCGTCAGCACCGCCGCGTTCTCCGTGCTCGCCTGTACAACGCCGAGAACCACCTTCTTCCCCTCCATTGTGATGCCCAGGGCCGTCACCATCGTGTCCTGGGCAAAGCCCTTCCCATCGAGCACCAGGGCCACCACGTCCAGGCCCGAGAGGTCCCGCTCCTGGAGTTTGCGCAGCTCCGCCGAACTGGCCTCGATGAACTGCCGAGAGACCGTCGAGGCCGAGAGCCCAATCGAGCCAGGAACTGCTGCTGCTGCCGCCTCGTAGTCGTGGCACGACAGCCCGTAGAGCACCCGCCGCAGCAGCGTCTCATCCACCGACCCTGGGGCCGCGCGGAGGGCCTGGAGAGAGGCCAGAGGCACCTCCTTCCCCTCCGCCAGGTTGCGCACCCGCGGCACCGCCAGAGGCACGCGCTGGCCCGCCAGACGCACGCTCGAACGGTTCGAGCCGTGGCGAGCCAGACCGGGCTGGCCCCCTTCCCGGCCGTAGCGCGGCCCGACCAGTTCCGTCCCCTCGTCGTCGAGGAGCTGCTTAGCCGCCTTCAGCCCCAGAGGGACCAGCGCCCGGATCAGTTCCACTTTCGCGTCCAGCCCCATCAACTGCAACTCCTCCGCGCTCACCACCGTCGGCTCTCCCAAGACCCGACGCTTCTTGCCTCGGCGGCCACGACCTGCTACACTTCTCATTGCCGGCTCCTTTCTTCCTGGTTGGGGTTCCCATTGAACCCGGTTGGACACAGCCAGTTTGAAGGGAGCCGCCTTCAATTTCAACTAAGAATAGCACAAAGTCCGCCCGCATTCATGTGCAGGTAACTCCAGGCGTCCTTGAAAACCGGGCCTAACAGGCAGGACTGTGCCGCGAGCTGTCTGATCACCTCGCGTTCGAAGGCATGGGGTTCGGGATCTACCTTCAGGGGCGGCTGCTCAGATGAGGGTCCTTCCTGGTGTTGCATGACGGCTACCCCTCCTGCGATCAGACAGTTCACGAAATTCGCGGTGCAAGCCTTATAGTAATCCCCAACCTTGTCGTACAGGACCGGCAGCCGAGCGATGCGAATGCTGAGGGGGCATATCCCGATATCGGCAATCTTGGGCCTGAGTTTCTCGACCATCTCGTTGATCTGTAGTTGGGGGCCGTCCGTGACAGGCCCATCCTCCGGGGCATGCCCCCACACATTGAGCTTGCACAGTTCACTCAGGACATAGATCCACGCGCCCTTGCTGTGCGTCGCCAATCTCTGCCCTCCGCACGAGTCCCTGCCCGTGAGGCCCTTGTTAACCTCCACCCTGTCCACGGTAATCGCCTTCGTCCCAGCCCCTGCGATGATTCGAACGTATTCGTCATCTACTCGCAGCACATCATTATTCCTGGTGGCAAGCGGCTCGGCCAAATGGAAGACGCAAGGTGAATTGATATCGTTTACGGCTTTGGCTAGCGTGGTATATTGAGGGATACCATTGGCATCTGCCCTCACCAGAAGTTCCTCCAGGCGCACGGTCTTGTTGTACTTCTGTCTGATCCCTATGCGGACCGGTTCCTTCACCCTGTTCAGCATGTACTGTCTGTGAAGGATATCCACGGCTACTTCAGGGGAAGGCACGATGAGAGCAAACCCAGCGCGCCCCAACGCAGGAACGAACGCTGATAATTCATCTAGGTGCCGCGGCTCACCAAGCCAGCCGGTATAGACCGTAAGCGCCTCGCCTGTGGCGCTCACCTGGACCTTCTGGGCCTGAGCAAGCTTGAGGAATTCGCCTCCGACCCGGTGCCCCACAATCAGCCTGCCCACCGGGTACCCGGACAGTGGCAATGGTGGAGTAACCTCAACATCGCCCCCATCGGCGTCTGGTTTGCTGATGCTAGTCAAGCCATGTCTCAGCGATGCGCCGTGAACCTCGTACACCACGCTACCGGCGTCCTCGTTGCGGAGGTCGACTATCACGGGAATCGTCGCAGTAGGGGCTATCGTGCTTGCGACCTCCACGTAATCCTGCACCCATCTGTTCTTCTCAAACCAGTGATATCCAACTTCTTTCAACTCAACGCTCCTGCCCTTCAGCGCTGCACCTACCTCCTCTGCGGCGCCCCCGTACACGAAGACGAGTTCTGCCTTCTGACCGTTCCATGCTAGCAGGACGGGCGGGACTTGGAGGTGCACTGTGTCCGACAGTCCCGGAACGTCCGCCCATCTGCCCGTGGATTGCTCTTGCTGGTAGATCAGTTGGATGGAGATGTCGCCTGTGAAGGTCGGGTAGCTCGGGTCACCCATGTAGTGGAGGCCCTCAACTGCGAGCTCCCAGGGTGCCTCATTCCGTTGCTCCTTGGGTTTGAGGGCAATGTAGTTACTAATCTGGACATAATTTATATAGCTTTTCGCAGGTAGAAGATGTATAATAGGGGACATGAAGAACGATGCCCGACGACTCGCCCCACAGGCACAGGAAGCACTGCGGCGTCGCGCCGTGGCCGCAGTGCTCGCAGACGAGA
>Ga0101944_10001193_pt1 | contig 58300 bp, 52 predicted proteins | sample DewCreD2012metaG_FD_75245 | JGI IMG/M metagenome (GOLD analysis project Ga0101944, IMG submission 75245) | Hot spring sediment bacterial and archeal communities from British Columbia, Canada, to study Microbial Dark Matter (Phase II) - Dewar... ...
ATGCTTTTTTTAGGATTTCGATCTCCAGGCTTTGCTTGCCTGCCAGTTTCTCCAGCTCCTCCATGCGCACTTGCTGAGGATCCGTTTCCTTGCCATTCTCGAACACCTTGGACGCATTGGCAAGAAACTGGTTCTTCCAGTGCGAGAGCAAGTCTGGTTTTAAACTATGCTCTCGGCAGATTTCAGCCGCACTCTTGGTGCCGCTGATAATCTCCAGCACCACCTTCGCCTTGAACTCGGCACTGAAATTTCGTCTTTGACGCATGTTGCACTCCTTCTCTTGAACAGTGTACCTTGTTTAGCACTACTGTCCAACTTTTGGGGTGCACTACAATGTTCTTCGGTATGTATTTACGCTGACGCTGGCAAGGCAGGAAGTTGGATTGACAAATCCATGGGGGGGGATATAAAATTGCTCCATATATAGCCAAGACATTGGAGGTAACTCATGTCGAAACACCCCGAAAAGAAAATTTCCGTATTGATCGTGGACGATCATCCGCCATTACGGGCGGGGGTTAGTGCCATGCTGGAGAAAACGCCTGATATTTATGTTATCGGTGAAGCAGGGAGCGGAGAAGAAGCGGAAAGATTGCTCGATGAACTGCGCCCCAATATTATCCTGCTCGACTTGAAAATGCCTAATTTTTCTCCATCGGCTTTTGAAAAATGGGCGCGTGAAAAGTACCCCGAAACGGTCACTTTGGTCCTGACCGCGCATGACCGCGACGCCTACCTTGCGAGCATGATGGAGGCTGGCGCGGTCGGCTTTTTGGATAAAGAGGCGAGAGCAGAACAGTTGATCGAGTCAATTCGCCGCGCGGCTTCGGGGGAAAGTCTTTATGACGAGTGGCAGAAAAAGAGAGCGCGCAAATGGCGCGATGAAGTGGAGAAGAAGTGGAATAGTTTATCGGAAAGGGAACGACAGGTTTTGCGCTTGCTGGCGGAAGGGCTAAACAACAAGGACATTGCCTTGAGGTTGGGCATTACCATCAAGACGCTCGATAAGCATTTTGAGAAGATTTACCAAAAACTCGAAGTGACTTCACGGACAGATGCGGCTTTGTGGGGAAAAGAACATGTGGGGGATTTTCCGTATTGAAACACATGTAAGAAGACGGTATTATCACTCTGAGCGCTCGGGCAAAACCTGTTTATTAAAAGGAGATAATGAACATGAAAATCAGGTTGTTGATAATGCCTATATTTGTGGCTCTGTTACTTATGGCAACAATCTTTGGCAGTTTCTCGGGCTCTCATAAAGTCTCAGCGGCTGCTCTTTGTTATGGAGATAGTTGCCATGGTAAAAATCCCAATACTATGGGCTGTGGATCTACAGCATATTATGGCGCACCGATAAAAAGCCTTTACCGCAATGGGGTCAAAATTGGCGAGGTTCACAATCGCTACTCCGGTTCCAATGGATGCCTGGCACAATGGGAACGAACCCTAAATCTGTCGAATAATCAGTATGCGGAAGGAAGTATTCGATGGGGCGGGATTAACTATAATTCTGGCTGGCAAACGGTCAGTTCTCCATGGGTGATTGGCTATGGAGCAACGGTGTACACCCCCATGTACGGAACGAATTCAGGAATTGGTGCATCTTTGAATTGTGGAAGCCTTTCCCTGAGTGGACCCATCTATCCTCCCAACCCTCCACCCGGCTATGTCTCTGGAACCTATAAAACCAACAATTGCCAGGCAAATTGAAGGAGTTAAGTTGATGAAAACGAGAATTGTCTTTTCGCTGATAGCGATTGCACTTGTAGCAGGGTTGATACTTGTCACTCTGGGTGTGCCGCCTGCCGCTTCTAACGTTCAAGCAGTGGAGCTTTCCAGAGGAAAAATCGCAACCCCTACGCCTTTACCAACCGCAATTCCTGGTGTATCCGCTTTGGCGATACAGAAATATGCGCAGGGAAGCAAAGTTATTACCCGGCAAAAATCTGGTTTTGACATCAGCGCTGCCAACTTTCGATATGAAAATGAAGAAATCAAAGTGGATGTCTGTTTTCAATTGCCCAGCACTGCCGACTGGCGCGTGTGGGATGCCACCTTACAAACCAAAAGTGGAAACCTTCTCTTGTCAACCATCGCCCCGCGTGAATTGACGGAGACCCTTGCGGACGGAAAACGACGAGTTACAACCTACGAGAATGGCGTTTCATGGAACGATATTCCTCATGATGGTCAGCCGGATTATCTTTGCGAGACCCTTGCTTTCTTCTCGCCCACAGCGGAAATTGACCTGCGGGGAATAGACCTGACACAGGTAAGTCTTGTGATTCAGTCAATTGGAGCGCTTCCGAGAGAAGGACAGGAATGCGCGTTCTATCTCGAAACAGTTCAAAGCCGGCTGGATGCCAAAGGACTTGGCATCAAACTGGACTGTGTCAGCCAGGAGGGAGGAGCACAAGTGGTTATTGCTCGGAAACCCGAAAATATGAGTCAAAGCGATGCTGAAACGCTGGTCTCCAAAGAAAGCATTGAGTCGTTTATCGTGCAGGGTCCCTGGATATTTCCATCCTCCTCCCAATAATCGTCAGATCAAAAAAGACCAGGCATCTCAACCTGGTCTTTTCATTTACTGCGGCTGGACATGGCTTTGCTCAGGGACGACCAGCGCCATAATCAGATAGACAATCGCGATTCCGCCAAAGCCGGTGAAGAACGCCAATAGAAAGAGCAGGCGGACGATGGTCGGGTCAATGCCGAAATATTCGCCCAAGCCGGCGCACACGCCCGCAATCATGCGGTTGGACGTGCTGCGGGTCAGTTGCTTATAGGGGGTGTTCATGAGTCGCTCCTTTCGATGATTTTCAAATGTACATACGCCGGCATTGAAAAGAAGTTGCGGCTCTCCCATAGTTAACGGGAAAGAGCCTAAACACAAAGGACACCAAGTACACAAAGAGGGGAAAAGACACTAATTTTACGGGCATTTTTTCTTCGTTACCTTTGTGTACGTGGTGTTTGAAAATGGTTTTCCCGTTAAAAAGGGTAGGGCCGAAGTTGCAGAGATAAAACAAGGGCGCAAGTGCGCCCTTGTTGACTGTGTACCGGTTGCCCTAGATCAAAGCAGGCTGGGGTTCGCTCTTTTCGTCTTCCATCATGGAAGCGCCTGCCTTTTTCAAATCCTCGGCAGAGATGCGGGCAACGGATGCGACGCTGTCGCCCGGCTGGGGCTTGATGAGATGCACGCCCCGCGTGGCGCGTCCCGCCTGCTTGACGGTCTTGTTCTTGATGCGGATGGCGAGTCCGTTGGCGGTGATGATGGTCAGGTCGTCGTCCTTTTGCACCACGCGCGCCGCCACAATCTTGCCGATGTCTTTCAACGCCTTCTGGTCAATGGTGGCGATGCCGCTGGTGGCGCGTCCTTTGGGGGTGTATTCCTTGAGCGGGGTTTGTTTACCGTATCCGCCCGAAGTCACGACCAACAGCGAGCCGTCCTTTTCCACCACGTCCATGCTGGTGACCAAGTCTCCCTTTCGCAGTTTGATCGCCTGCACGCCCGCCGCCTGCCGTCCCATCGCGCGGACTTTGGTCTCATGGAAGCGCAGCGCCTGACCGTTCTCCGTCACGAAAATCACTTCGTCGTTGCCGCTGGTGAGGCGCGCCCAGCCAAGAGTGTCGCCTTCCTCCAAATTCATGGCAATCAAGCCCGAGGGGCGGACAGATGCGAACTCCTCCATCAACACACGCTTGACCTTGCCGCGCGCCGTCGCCAACATGCAGTATCCGTGCGCCGAAAAATCCGAAACGGGGATGGCGGCGGTAATGCGCTCGTTGGGTCCCAGTGCAAGGATGTTGACCAGCGGGATGCCCTTGGCGGTTCGATCCGCATCGGGGATTTGATACACCTTCTCGGAATAGACCTTGCCCTTATCCGAGAAGAACAGCATCGTATCGAGACTGCGGGCGGGGATGAGCGCCACGACTTCGTCCTCTTCTTTTGTCTCGTGACCTTTCACGCCGCGTCCGCCTCGGCTCTGGGACCTGAAGGCGGTCGCCGCCACCCGTTTGATGTACCCACGCTCGGTCAGGCTGATGAGAACCGCCTCGTCAGGGACGAGGTCTTCCTCGCTGAGTTCATCGGTAGCGTCGGCGGCGATGCGCGTGCGACGGTCGTCACCGTATTTTTCGGCGAGGTCGCGCATGTCGTCCTGAATGAGCGCCAGAATCTTTTTGGGGTGGGCAAGCAAGTCTTCAAAGTAGGCAATCTGTTCCGTGACCTGCTTGTGTTCCTCCTCGATTTTCCAGCGTTCGAGCGCGGCGAGACGGCGCAACTGCATGTCGAGGATTGCCTGCGCCTGTAAATCGGTCAGTTTGAAGCGGGTCATCAGATTGGTCTTGGCGGCGTCGGCATCCTGCGATTCGCGGATGGTTTTAATGACGGCGTCGAGGTTCGCCAGCGCAATGAGCAGACCGTCCAGAATGTGCTGACGCGCCCGCGCCTTTGCCAAATCGTGGTTCGTGCGGCGGACGATGACCGTCTGGCGGTGTTCGATGAAGATTTGCAGGGCGCGTTTGAGCGGCAGGGTACGCGGTTCGCCGTCCACCAGCGCCAGCATCTGCACGCCAAAGGTGGTTTGCAGGTTGGTGTATTTGTAGAGTTGGTTGAGGACTTTCTTGGGCTGTGCGCCGCGCTTGAGTTCGATGACGATGCTCATGCCGCGGCGGTCCGATTCGTCGCGCAGGTCGGCGATCTGGTCTATCTTCTCTTCGCGCACCAGTTCGGCGATGCGCTCGATGAGCGACGCCTTGTTGACCTGATAGGGTATCTCGGTGATGACGATGTTGTACCTGCCGCCCTTGGTCTCTTCGATGTGTGCCATGCCGCGCACCACCAGCCGCCCCCTGCCCGTGCCGTAGGCGGCTTCGATGCCCTCTCGCCCGATGATGATGCCGCCGGTGGGGAAGTCAGGACCGTGGATGTGCTTCATCAATTCGTCCAGGGCGATGTCGTCCAGCCGGTCGTAGTTGTCAATCAGGAAGATGACGGCGTCTGTCAGCTCCCGCAAATTGTGCGGCGGGATGTTGGTCGCCATGCCGACGGCAATCCCTGCCGTGCCGTTGAGGAGCATGTGAGGCACGCGGGCGGGCAGGACGAGCGGCTCTTGGAGTGTATCGTCGAAGTTGGGACCGAAGTCCACGGTGTCTTTGTCCAGGTCTGCCAGCAGTTCTTCCGCCAGCCGTTGGAGGCGGGCTTCGGTGTAACGCATGGCGGCGGGAGCGTCGCCGTCAATCGAGCCGAAGTTGCCCTGTCCGTCCACGAGGGGGTAGCGCATGGAAAAATCCTGCGCCATACGCGCCATGGTTTCATACACCGCCGAGTCGCCATGCGGGTGGTATTTGCCCAACACTTCACCCACGATACGGGCGGACTTTTTGTATGCCGAGTTGGAGCGAAGCCCCAGTTCCTGCATGGCGTAGAGAATGCGGCGGTGGACGGGCTTCAAGCCATCGCGCGCGTCGGGCAGGGCGCGCGCCACAATCACGCTCATGGCGTAATCCAAGTAGGCTTCGCGCATTTGAGCGTCAATATCAACTTGTTGGATGTTTCCGGTCTGGAAAGTCGTTTCTTCTGCCATTCTTTCTCTCTGCGATGGGGATTTGGCATAAAAAAGACACGGAAGTGTGATGGATGCCGCGACTCCGCGTCTTAATTAAAGAAGAATTTGCCTGATTTGCTCTAATTATACCACCCCCGCTCCACCCTTTCCCTGCCCATCAGGTGTCGCACGCACTCTTGAGGAGTGTCTAAATGTTGGTCGCCACAGAGAGCCCCGAGTCTTCAGAGATTTTTTCAAGGAGGTTTTCCCCGCGATCTCGGTGTGTTCCATGGCAAAACGTAGCAAGTCTGTGAGATTAGATGTCTTTCGCTCGCGTTCCTATTGTGACGACGGCGGGGAAACAAAAAGACCCGCGTCACCGGGTCTCTTCTTGGGGGAATTTACTGTGCCGAAGGTGGGACTTGAACCCACATGAGGGAACCCTCACTACGCCCTGAACGTAGCGCGTCTGCCAATTCCGCCACTTCGGCATTCGTTTGGCGCACTGAATTTTATCCCAAAGGGTGTTTTTGTCAACCTGAAAAGCGGAGCGAGAGATGGCTTTCTCAAAATTACCGTGACTTTCGCGGATGTCTGCAGACCTGCAAATTTCGATCTGCGCCAAGCCGTTTAATCCGCGGCTGATTTTTACACCTTGAAAAAACATTGGAGTGCGCCGATGCCTGCCAATGAATTTGCAACATTCGTGGACGAGACTCGTATGAAATTCTGGAACAAAAAGCAAAGTTATTCGTCATGACAATGACCCTTGCAGTTTTGAAACATCCGCTTGCGCCGACGAAAAAACAGTACCGTTAGGGGATGTATCACACTGCATAAAACGAGGTTAATAGAATCATCAACAGAAAGGAGGCGCCCTATGTTCGTCGTTGCCGTCGTAGTCTGCTTGCTTGTGTTCGCCGTCATTGCGGGGGCGGACCTGCTCGTCGCGAACCTCAATTCCGATGAGTTGAGCAGCATGGGTGTCGAGAAGAAGCCATGAGCGAGGACACCCACATTCCCTAGCCCGATGCTGTGCGGTAAATCAGCGTCGGGCATTTTTATTTCATCCTGCGTAGGATGCGCTCTCTTGCGCATCCGCTGGGGGAAACCACCTCTCTGACACGATAAGGAGAAAAAGGCAGCGGGGAGAGACGGCTGTTTGAGCAGAATCAACCGTCGGTTGAGAAGGAGGCGGACAGTCTGCAAGGTATAATCAAGAAAAATTTCACAGGAACCGTCCATGGATTTTTCCCTCTCCCCCGAACATGAAATGACCCGAAACATGGTGCGCGACTTCGTCCAAAAGGAAATCGCGCCTGTCATCAAGGAATACGACCGCAAACAGGAACCCATCCCTTTCATGCTCAGGCGCTTGGGCGAACTGGGGATTCTGGGCTTGCCCTTTCCCGTGCGCTATGGCGGGCAGGGCATGGATTATCTCGCCTGGGGGCTGGCGTGCGAAGAGCTGGAAGCGGTGGACACTTCATTGCGGGTAGTCATGTCGGTACATACGGGCTTGTGCGCGATGAGCGTTTTTCAGTGGGGGACGGAGGAGCAAAAGCGGAAATTCCTCGTGCCGCTGGCAAAAGGGGAAAAGATTGGGTGCGGGGCGTTTACCGAGCCGGGCATGGGGTCCGACGTGGCGGCGATGCGGACTTCGGCAAAACGGGACGGCGACTTTTACATCCTGAACGGCGAAAAGATGTGGATTTCGCTCGCCTCCAAAGCGGACCTGGCGCTGGTCACTGCCAAAACGGATTTGTCCTCTCCGAAGCCTTCTTCTGCCCTCTCCTCCTTCATCGTGGACTTGCACAGCGCGGGGGTGAAACGCGGCGACCTTCACGGCAAACTCGGCGTGCGGGCGGGTTCGACGGGTTGGATTTCGTTCACTGATGTGCGGGTGCCAGTCGAAAATCGCCTGGGCGAGGAGGGTGAGGGCTTCAAAATCACCATGTCCGCCTTCGACCACGGGCGTTACACCGTGGCTTCGGGCGCGACGGGCATCATCCGCGCCTGCCTGGAAGCCAGCGTGAAATATGCGAAGACGCGCACCACCTTTGGCAAGCCCATTGCAGAACATCAGTTGATTCAGGAAAAAATCGCCAAAATGTCGCAGGATTATGAGATTGCACGCCTGCTGTACTATCAGGTGGGCTGGCTCAAAAATCAGGGCAGGCGCTGTACGCGGGAGACTTCTTTTGCGAAGAAGTTTGCCACCGAAGCCTCTTTCAACGCCGCGAACGAGGCGATCCAGATCCATGGCGCATACGGTTACAGCGACGAGTACGACGTGGAACGCTACCTGCGTAACGCCCGCGGCGCGATGATTTACGAAGGCTCCAGCGAAATTCAGACCTTGATCCAGGCGGGCTACGCTCTCGGCGAGCGGGCGGATAAGCCCCTACGCTGTGAAGCGCCCGCCTACGATGCCGGCTTCTGGCAGGGAGAGCCGTGATGGACATCCAGCCTCTTCACACGAAAATCGAGAAGACCATTCAAACCTCGTATGGCACGGTGGTCATGGAGCATTACTCCGGGTTCCCGCGCGGTGAATCCAATATTTACTGCGTTGACCCCGGCGGCAAAATCCTGTGGTTTGCCGAAAAACCCGACCCCTTATACGCTCTACTCGCGCCTGCGCTTCAACGAAGACGGCTGGACGCTTTCCACCTACACCCTCCATGGTCACGCCTGCGACTTGGACATGGAAACCGGCAAAATTCTGAACAAGACCAGCATTCAATGAACGCATTTGTGTTGCGCCGCATGAGTATGGAGAGCGCCGCAGCCTTGTGGTGACGTGATGAAAAGTTTCCGCCGTCCATTCATCCCAAAGAAATCCAGCCGGCTTGCAATCCATGTTCTGTTGATCATCTACATTGTGGCGGGAATTCAGACCCATTTGGTCTTTAGAAATACAAATCCAGAGTACGATTTCACCTTTTACGAAAACGCGCTAAAGAAAGCCCTGGCGGGCGCCGATCCTTATGACGTGCGCGAAATCGGACCTGCTTTCCTCTACCCGCCGCCTGCGCTTTTTATCGTGGAGGCGCTCAATGTCCTGCGCGAGCCTTTCCTCCGAAGGGTGATGTTTACTGCGGTGAATGTTGGAATTCTGCTGCTACTCGTCCTGGGAGTGGGGAGGCATTTTGGTTATTCAGCGCGGGCGGTCTGGTTCTGGTTTCCGTTGGCGTTTTTCTTTGCTCCGGCATTGCAAACGCTGGAACTGGGGCAGATCAACCTTACAACCGTTCTGGGGATTCTTCTGTTTTTTATCTCAAGGACGCCGATTCTTTCGGCGGCCGGTTGGGCGCTTGGGGTAGTGACCAAAGTCACGCCGGCGGCATTCCTGATTTATAGTCTTGTAAGAAGAGACATCAAAACTCTGCTGCTTGCATTGTTCGTCCTGACGCTTGTTGTTGCAGCGGGCATACAGCATTACGGCTGGCAGCCGCATCGGACGTACATCGAAGTCTTCGCGCAACTTTTGGATACGTTTCCCATTTCGCAAAATTCCCAGTCCTTTGTTTCCAAAGTGTGGATGAATATTTCACCGACCATGCCGGCGGCTCTCTTCCAGAGAATTTATGTGTTGTATTTGGGCGGTCTTGTTCTCATCAGCAGTTTCCTCTCTGCCAAGTCGCGCGATATCGTGCCTCTGTTCGTGGTGCTTGGTTTGGCAACCGCCGTCTCGCCGAACGTGATGTGGTACCACCATTACGTTTTTCTGCTGATGCCCTTGTTCGTTTGGATGGGATGGCGAAAAATGGAGCAGAGCCTGGCGTTATGGGTTATCATCGGGCTGTTGATTGTTCAGTTGGATTACTATTTCCTCACGACAGGCTTACTCATCCACCTGTTTGTGCAGTGCTCGATCCTGTGGGTCATTCTTCAGCAGTACGAGCCCCTGTACGGATTCCTGCCGGGATTGAGCCGCCCTCCTCTTGAAAACCATGTTCAGCCTAAATGAACCCTCCCTCGGCTTCGTTGTCATCTTTTTGCTGTTCAGCGCGTTGTTCCTTTCCAATACCTACCGGCTTTGGTTCAAAACGGACGAGTATTACCAGTCTCTCTATGATAGTCTCACCCGTGAGCCTTCCATTTACCCCTTCAGGGATTTTTTTCTCAAGCGGCTGGAAAACAAACAGCGCTGGGTATTTTGGCAGAAAGTTTTTAGCCTGGTTGGGGTGGCGGCGGTTCTGACGGTGGATGTGTTGGTGGTGATGGCATGGCTGAATAATTGACGGAAAAAACAACCCTTGTTATACTTGTGGTATAACGAAAGGTATGAAAATGGAAAGCATAAAAACAGCCATCTCGATTGACAAGTCTTTGTTTGCGCAGGCGAATGCCCTTGCCCGCCGCTTGAAAGTATCTCGCAGCCGTTTATTTGTCATGGCGTTGGAAGATTTCATCCGTCAACAGGAAAATCGCAAACTGTTGGAAGAAGTGAACGAAGTATATGCAGACGAACCGGGCGAGACAGAGCGGGCATTGCTTCGCAAAATGCGGAATTCAACCGGCCGGCTTATAGAGGGACAATGGTGATTAACCAAGGGGATGTTTATTGGGTGGAGTTGAGCGATCCTCAGGGATCGGAGCCGGGGTATTCGCACCCAGCCGTTGTGATCCAAAATAACTTATATAATCACAGCAAAATCAATACTGTCATTGTTTGTATGCTGACCTCCAACCTGAAATATTCCAAAATTTCTGGAAATGTTTCGCTGGAGAAAGGCGAGGCAAACCTGCCCAAGGCAAGCGTGGTCAATGTTTCTCAAATACTGACAGTAGATAAGATGCAATTGAGCGAGTATATTGGCACGCTCTCACCAAAGCGCGTGAGCCAGGTTCTGGATGGCATATCCTTGTTCCTTGAACCGCGTGAATTGGACAAGGTGTGACCATCATTTGCTTGCGAGCGGACATTACACGGTGTTTTCGCGGTTTAACGATAATGACTTTTGGGTCAAAACAGTGGAATTATTCCACTTCACAAAGCGCCGAAAACCAAAGAAAATTAACATGTAATGTTACGCAGTTTTTCGTAGCGCGACATTTATGTCGCCCGAAAACGCGAGATATCCTTCGGCAGGCTCAGGACAAGAATCTCGCGCCACCGTGTAAGGTGAGTTAACACAACAGCCTGAGAAGCGAAACTTGTTTGCCCGGAATCTTACATCCTCAAGGAGGTTCCTTTGAAAATCATCGCATGTATCAAGCAAGTCCCGGACTCGGAGGCGAAAGTGCGCGCCGAGGGCGGGCAGGTGACGTGGGGGGACGCGCCGCTGGTCATCAACCCGTTCGACGAGTACGCCGTCGAAGGCGCGCTCCAGCAGAAGGAAGCGCACGGGGGGACGGTCACGGCGCTGTGCATCGGACCCGAATCCGCAAAGGAGGCGCTCAAGCACGCGCTTGCCATGGGCGCAGATGAAGCCGTTCTCGTCTCGGACCCCGCGCTGAATGAGATTGACTCGCTCGGCGCGGCGCGCGTCCTTGCTGCGGCGATCCAGAAGATTGGCGGTGCGGATATGGTTGTCTTCGGGCGGCAGACGCTCGATAACGGCTCCGGGCTGACCACCGCACAGACGGCGAGAGTCCTCGGGTGGCCCCTGCTTGGGCTGGCAGGGCAGATCAAGGTCCAGGATGGAAGCGTAACCATTGAGCGGGTGGTTGAGGAGGGCAGAGTCACCGTCAGCGCAAAGATGCCCGTGGTGTTGAGCGTCGTCCAGAGCATTGGCGAGCCGCGCTATCCGTCGTTCATGGGCATCCGCAAAGCCTCGAAGGCAAACATCCCGGTCTGGTCGCTGACAGACCTGGGCATGAGCGCGCCCGCCCCCGTGGTGAAGCGCATCGAGTTGATGAACCCGCCTGTCAACGAAACCAAGATCGAAATGATCACCGGCGAAACGCCCGAAGAAATTGCCAAAGTGCTCGTGGATAAAATCATCGCGGAGAAGGTGCTATGAAAACCTTTGTTTACGTTGATCATTTCAAGGGCGAAATTCAGCCCGCCTCGTGGGAGGCAATTGGGCTGGGTAAAACACTTGGTTCGGTGAGCGCGGTGGTGTTTGGTTCGGGCGTGGATGCGGTGGCGAAAGCCGCCTTCGAATATGGCGCCGACGAAGTCTTCGTGGCGGATGACCCGGCTTTGGATGACTTCCGCGCCGAGCCGTATGCCTCCACCCTTTCGGCGCTCGCCTCGGCTCAGACTCCGGACCTGATTCTGTTCCCCATCACCGCCCGCACCCGCGAACTCGCCGCGATGAGCGCGGTGGACTTGAACACCGGCGTGTTGACCGACATCTTTGCGCTCGAAGTGGTGGACGGCGCGCTGGTGGCAACGCGTCCCATCTACGAAGGCAAGGTGCTGGAGAAAACGGTTTGCTCTGCCAAGCCGGTGATGGCGAGCATCCGTCCGCGCTTCTTCCCCAAGCCGCCGCGAGATACGAGCCGCACCGGGACGCCGATCAAGGTCGAGGTCAAGGGCGATGCGCTGACGACTGTGGAGGGTTATTCCGCCTCGGAGAGCGCCGTCAATTTGGGCGACGCGCCGGTCATCGTCTCCGGCGGACGGGGCGTCTCGAACAATCCGTCTCTTGTCCCGCCGGCTGGTATGGATGAAAAGCAAGCCGAGATTTGGCGCGCCCAACAGGGCTTTGCCCTTTTGGGTGAACTTGCGGCAGTGCTTGGCGGTGCGGTGGGCGCCTCGCGCGCGGCAGTGGACGGCGGGTACATCCCCTACTCGCATCAGGTTGGGCAGACGGGCAAGGTGGTCACGCCGGACCTCTACATCGCCTGCGGCATCTCCGGCGCGATTCAGCACCTGGTGGGAATGCGCAACTCGAAGGTGGTCGTTGCCATCAACAAGGACCCCGATGCGCCCATCTTCACGCAGGCACGCTATGGGGTGGTGGGCGACTTGTTCCAAATCGTCCCTGCGCTGACGGCGGAGTTCAAGAAGAGGCTGGGGAAGTAGTTGGTAATTGGTAATTGGTAAGTGGTAAGTGGAATGAAAGACCTCCTTGCGCAAGGAGGTCTTTTGTTTTCAAAGACTCGGTTCTTTTGTCTTTTATAGCGTGAACAGGAGGATTGCCAAAAACGCAAAGGCAATGCCGAGATTTTGGATGGGCAGGGTGCGTTCTTTAAGGAAGATGCGTGCCAGTATCACCGTGGCGGCGGGATAGAGCGCTCCCAATACGGCGGCAACGTCAATTCGCCCGACGTGAGAGGAAAGCACATAGAAACCGTTGCCGGCAATGTCTATGAGACCGTTGAAAACACACAGTCCCCATGTCTCGCGCGGAGGTATGGGAGATTGACGCATGATGAGGGCAGACAGCCCAAGAACGACAAAGCCGGCGAACCGCGCGGCAGTCAGGGTCCAGAAGAAGGCATTGAGGGTGGCTTTGTGGATGAGGATAAAGTAGAAGCCAAAGAAAATGCCTGAGAGCAGAGGCAGGACAAGGTTTGCGCGAAGCGAAGCCGCAGTGTCAGACCGTACGGGTCCCTTTGTCGAATCGGTTTGCGCAATCAGCCAGACTGCGAGGAAGGCGAATCCGAAGCCAATCAGAGTGGTGGTGGAGGGATGTCCCAGCGTGAGGGTGCCGAAGATCACCGGGATGACCGCGGCAAACAGGGCGGAGAGCGGCGCGGCAATGGTCATCTGTCCGTCGGCGAGGGCGCGGTAGAGAAAGAGCAAGCCGCCCAGCCCGGTGAGGCTGGCGAGCGCACCCAGCAGAAGATCGCCGCTGGATGGGATGGGTTCCCTGGTGAGCAAGGCAAGCGCTAGAAAGGGAAGGAAGCCGGCAATTTCTGCCAGGTAGAGGACGCGCAGCGGACTGGTGCGTTTGGTTGCCAGCCCGCCGATGAAATCTGCCGCGCCCCACGAAAGCGATGAAACAATGCCGTACAGAATGGAAAGCAAAAGACCTCTGGAATGTGGACGTCAGTCCGCGAAGTTTTTCATCACAAAGCGGACTGAAGTGCGGACTGAAGTGCGGACTGAAGTGCGGACTGAAGTGCGGACTGAAGTCCGCGCTCCGATTCCGCTTTTTCTAAAATTTATCGTCGTCGAACAAATTCGATATGGGAAATTCCTGAGCGCATTCCTTCATCCACATTTCGCCGTTGTCGCTCATGTATTGGCGATAACTGGAAAATAACCAATCCTCAGGCTGTTGAACATACCCATGTTTGACTGGATTGTAATGGATGTAATTGAAACGCGTCCAAAAATCGCGTTCGCCCCGAATACAGGTATCCCAGTAACTGTACCAGACAGTTCTGCTGCGTGTGTTATCCAGCGCGTTCAGTTGATAGGCGGTGCTCCCGTTGAGGCGCTTCATAAATTTACCGAGATCAAGCCCGTGATTTGGAAGAAAGAGAAAGTGATAATGGTTTGCGAGGATAACCCAAGCCGCAAGTTTTGCTTTGAACTCCACGATCAATTCCTTGAATGTCTTTACCCACAAGTTGAAATGTGCATCGGAAGTTAAAATGGGCACTCTGTCCACCACCGATGCCGTGACAAAATACCACGCGTCGTCCACGTAGAGGTGCGGCGGGCGGTGAGGGGAGGTTGACCATTTCATACCGTTTATTGTGCGGACTTAAGTCCGCATTCCTGATTTCCCGCCCGCTTTTGCCCGCTCCAACACTTTTTGCGCGTTTTTCAAAAGCGGCATGTCAATCATCTTGCCGTCCAGCGCATACGCGCCCCTGCCTTCTCTTTGACTGGACTCGAACGACTCGACGATTCGTTTGGCGTATGCAATTTCTTCAGCGGATGGAGTGAACGCTTCCTGCACGACCGGGACCTGATTCGGGTGAATGACCTGTTTCCCGCTGAAGCCGAATCCTGCCCCCTGCTCCGCCTCGCGGCGCAGACCTTCGAGATCGCGGAAGTCAATGTACACCATGTCAATTGCCTGCAGGTCGTTTGCCGCGCACGCCGCCACCACCGCCAAACGCGCATACAGCACTTCGGTGGCTTCCTTCGTGCGCCGTGCGCCGACGGAGGCGGCGTAATCCTCCGCGCCGAAGATGATGGCTTCGAGGCGTTTATCGGCTTCGGCAATTTCCTTGAGGTTCAAAATCCCTTTGGCGGTTTCCACGCCAATCAGCAGGCGGATGCCTCCAAGTTTCAGGTTGTTCGCCAGTTCAAAGGACTCGATTTGTTCGCTGACCCATTTCACCTGTTCGGCAGATTCGATCTTCGGCACGACGATGGTGTCGGGTCTTGCCGCCAGCGCGGAGGCGAGGTCGTCCTTTTCGAAGCCCGAGCCGATGCTGTTGATGCGGATACAGCGCTCCGAAGCGCCGAAATCCAATTCCTTCATCGCCTGTGCAATGACCGCCCGCGCCTCGGCTTTTTTGTTGAGGGCGGTTCCGTCCTCCAAATCCATGCAGATGCAGTCCACGCCGAGGGTGGTTGCTTTTTCGATTTTGCGGCGGTCGTCGCCGGGCATGTAGAGCAGTGCGCGTCGTGAGTGCATGATTCTCCGTTTTCAAATTTCAAGTTGGAAGGTTTGAAGGTTTACAGGTCGAAAGTCAAAGGTCAAACGTCAGGCTGACTTTAGACATTCGACTTTTGACTTTTCAGAAACATCGCCGTCCGTTCGAACTCGACCACAATTGTACCGTCTGGTTTTTTGCCGCGGCATTTGATCCGCACAATTCCCACATTGGGTCTCGATTTGGATTCGCGCTTCTCGATGATTTCGCTTTCGGCATAGATGGTGTCGCCATGAAAGACGGGATTGGGGTGGACGACCTTGTCGTAGCCCAGATTTGCCACAATCGTACCTTCGGTCAGGTCTGGGACGGTGAGACCGACCACCAGCCCGAACGTGAACACGCCGTTCACCAGCCGCCGACCGAACTCCGTCTTCGAGGCGAAATCCTCGTTGAGGTGAAGGGGCTGGGTGTTCATCGTCAGCGCGGAGAAGAGGACGTTGTCCATTTCGGTGACGGTGCGCCCGCCGTGTTGGAATTTCATCCCCACTTCGAGTTCGTCAAAGTATTTTCCGGTCATGTGTCTCCTTTATCGAAGGTCGAATGTCAAAGGTCAGACCTGCGACTTTTGACTTTCGACGATGATTAAATTTTGCTCTCGTTCCACGGTTTGCCCAACCTTCACCGCCAGCGATTTCACCACGCCATCCATCGGCGCCTGGATGCGAATCTCCATTTTCATGGCTTCGAGGATGATGAGGGTTTGTCCCTTCGTCACCGCCTCGCCCTCGCTGACATTGACGGCGCGGATTTGCCCCGGCATGGGGGCGGTCAGTTCGCCGGCGGCGTGCTGGTGACTGCCTCCGCGTTTGCGCGAGCCGGATTGCCTTGCGAGGACAAAAGTCTGCCCGTTGATCGTCACCCAGCGTTTGGCATTGTCGAAGGAGACGTAAGCAGTGAGACGTTCGCCGCCGAGGAGAAATTCGATTTGTCCGCGTTCGGCGTCGGCGCGGAGGATTTCGGCTGTGGCGGTTTTCTCTCCCAGCGTGACGCGGTAGGATTTGCCGGCGGGAAGGAGGTCAATGGTGGTGTTATCGAAGGTCAGTTTCATCAGTTGCGAAATCCGTGGAGGGTTTTCCAGGGGCTGTAAGGGTCGGGTTCATTTCGATTTTCGATTTTCGATTGACGATTTGCGATTGCAAGGTCGGCGAATGCGGCGGCAACAAGGGATTCAAAAGAGGGGGCGGAGGGCGGCTTCCAGTCGAGGGTGTTTTCCACCCAGCGCGTGGAGACCTTGCCGTCGGCGAAGTCGGGGTGCGACAGCACTGCCTGCATGAAGTCCATGTTGGTGACGACGCCATGTACGACGAAGTCGCGCAATGCGGTTTGCATCTTTCGGATGGCGGCTTGACGGTTCTCGGCATGGACAATCAACTTTGCCAGCAGGGGGTCGTAGAAATGGGTCACCTCGTCGCCGGCGCGGAAGCCCGAGTCCACGCGGATGCCGGGTCCGCGCGGCTCGATGTATTGCAGGAGTTTGCCGGTGCTGGGTAGAAATCCGCTGGCGGGGTCTTCGGCATAGACGCGGCATTCGATGGCGTGTCCACGCTGGGTGAGTTGCTCCTGTGCGTAGGGGAAGCGTTCTCCCGCCGCGACGCGGATCTGCCATTGGACGAGGTCGAGTCCGGTGGTGAGTTCGGTGATGGGGTGTTCCACCTGGAGACGGGTGTTCATTTCCAGGAAGTAGAAAGTGGAAAGTTGAGGGTCGAAGATGAATTCGATGGTACCTGCGTTGTGGTAGCCGACGGCTTGCGCGGCTTTGACGGCGGCTTCGCCCATTTGTTTGCGTAACTCTGGCGTGAGGAGCGGCGAGGGGGTTTCCTCGATAATCTTTTGGTGGCGGCGCTGGACGGAACATTCGCGCTCGAAGAGATGGACGAGATGCCCATGCTTATCGCCGAAGACTTGAAACTCGATGTGATGCGCGTCTGCGATGTATTTTTCGATGAGCAGACGGTCATCACCGAAGGCGTGGAGCGCTTCACGCCGCGCGGCGTCAATTTCCTCGGGCAGGTCGTCCGCCTCCCAGACGATGCGCATCCCCTTGCCGCCGCCGCCTGCGGAGGCTTTGACGAGGATGGGATAGCCGATCTCACGGGCGGCGCTTTCGAATTCGGGGAGCGAGTCCAATCCCTCGGCTCCGGGCACTGTCGGGACGCCTGCTTCTTTCATCCGAATCTTCGACTCTGCTTTGTCGCCCATGGCGCGGATGGAAGCGGCTGAGGGACCGATAAAGGTCAGGTTTGCGGATTCGACTGCGGCGGCGAATGAGGCGTTCTCCGAGAGGAAGCCGTAGCCCGGGTGGATGGCGTCGGCTTGGGAGGCGAGCGCGGCGCGGATCAAGACATCCGCATTCAAATAGGATTCCTTGGGCGATGCCGCGCCGATGTGAACCGCTTCGTCTGCCTGTTGGACGTGGAGCGCGTTCTTGTCGGCGTCAGAGTAAACTGCGACGGTTTTGATGCCGAGTTCGCGGCAGGCGCGGATGATGCGGACGGCGATTTCGCCGCGGTTGGCGATGAGGATTTTGGAGAACATCTTCTACATCCTAAACACCCCAAACCCCTGTTCTTCCACCGGCGCATTCAACACCACCGACAGCGCCAGCCCAAGCACTTGCCTTGTATCCACGGGGTCAATGACGCCATCGTCCCAGAGACGGGCGGTGGAGTGGTAGGGGTTGCCCTCGTTTTCGTATTTCTCCAGAATGGGACGCTTGAATTCCTCGGCTTCGGCTGGAGTCATGGGAGGTTTGCCTTCGCGGGCGAGTTGCTCCTGCTTGATGGTGAGCAGGACGTTGGCGGCTTGTTCCCCGCCCATGACGGAGATGCGGGCGTTGGGCCACATCCACAGGAAGCGCGAGCCGTAGGCGCGCCCGGACATGGCGTAGTTGCCCGCGCCAAACGAGCCGCCGATGACCACGGTCAGTTTGGGGGCGCGGGTGGTGGCTACGGCATGGACCATCTTCGCGCCGTCCTTGGCGATGCCGCCGGTCTCGGCTTCACGCCCCACCATGAAGCCGGTGATGTTTTGCAGGAAGAGGAGCGGGATGCCGCGCTGGTCGCACAACTCGATGAAGTGCGTCGCTTTGAGCGCGGACTCGCTGAACAGCACGCCGTTGTTGGCGATGATGCCCACAGGGTAGCCGTGAATGCGGGCAAAGCCGCAGACGATGGTCGTGCCGTAGCGGGCTTTGAACTCGCGGAATTTGCTGCCGTCCACGAGGCGGGCGATGATTTCGCGCACGTCGTAGGTCTCGCGGAAGGTGGCGGGCAAAATGCCGTAGATTTCTTCGGCGGGGTAGAGAGGGTCTTCGGGTTTTGAAAGTGGAAAGTAGAAAGATGACTTTCCACTTTCTACTTTTTTAGGAAGAGTGTCAACAATAGAGCGTAGTATTTCAATCGCATGTTCATCATCCTCCGCAAAGTGATCCGCTACGCCGGAGAGACGGGTGTGAACGTCTGCGCCGCCGAGGTCTTCTGCTGAAACGTCTTCGCCGGTCGCGGCTTTGACGAGCGGAGGTCCGCCGAGGAAGATGGTGCCGGTGCCTTTGACGATGACCGCTTCGTCGCTCATGGCAGGGACGTAGGCGCCGCCCGCCGTGCAGCTGCCCATCACCGCCGCGATTTGCGGAATCCCTTTGGCAGACATGCGCGCCTGGTTGTAGAAGATGCGACCGAAGTGATTCGCGTCGGGAAAGACTTCGTCCTGGAGCGGCAAAAACGCCCCGCCCGAATCGACGAGGTACAGGCAGGGCAGATGATTCTCCTCGGCAATCTGTTGGGCGCGCAGGTGTTTCTTGACCGTCATGGGGAAGTACGCTCCACCTTTGACGGTGGCGTCGTTGGCGATAATCATCACCTCGCGTCCGCTTACGCGCCCGATGCCGGTGACGATGCCTGCGCCGGGTGCTTCGAGATCGTACATGCCGAAGGCGGCGAGGGGGGAAAGTTCAAGGAACGGCGAGCCGGGGTCGAGCAGGCGCTCGATGCGGTCACGGACGAAGAGTTTGCCCTGTTCTTCGTGGCGTTTGCGGTATTTTTCGCCGCCGCCTTTGCGTACTTCGGCGAGACGCTCGCGCAGGGTGTGGGCAAGTCCGCGGTGGTGTTTTTGGTTGGCAAGGAATTGAGGGGAGGTGGGGGAGAGGGAGGTTTCGAGGATGTCCATGAGGGTGATTGGTAATTGGTAATTGATGTGACAGAAACGGAAAACCGGCAGGGGAGAGTCTAGCACATTCCCGCGGAAAGCAAAACAGGAAAACATCGGCTCTATGCACGGATGGAGAAATCCCAGCCAGCCGCTCCTCATGACAAAATAACGGATGAATGTCAGTTGAACTTTGATTCGATTTTTGCAAAGATAAAGTCATCTTCTGTAACGCGGAATTCATTCCGCAGGCTAAAGGCGACATAAATGTCGCGGTACTTCAAAAGGAGGTTTGCAGATGAGACCCGTGTATGCCATCTCAGGCGGGGTTTCCAAGTTTGCCAAAGCCCGCCCCGACAAGACGTTTCAGGCGATCATCAAAGAAGCATACGACTATGCCATCGCCGACATCGGTTTAGACTTCCCAACCTTCACCCGCATCGTGGACGGCTCCGTCGCCTCGTATTTTTCGGATCATTTCACCCGACAACTGATGGCGGGCATCATGGCTCAGGACTACCTTGGGCTGTGTCCCAAGCCCGGTCACCGTGTGGAGGGCGGCGGCGCGACGGGCGGACTGTGCTTTCAGGAGGCGTGGAAGTCGGTCGCCTCGGGTCACATGGACGTGTGTGTCGCTTACGGCTTCGAGACCATGTCACACGTGGAAACCTGGAAGGGCAACGAGTTCATCGCTTTAGCCTCCGACGCGTCGTTCGATTATCCCGTCGGAGGTTTTTATTCGGGCTACTACGCCATGATGGTAACGCGCCACATGAAGGAATTCGGCACGACGGTCGAACAGATGGCGCACGTCAGCGTGAAAAACTATTGCAACGCCTTCCACAATCCATACGCGCAGAAGAGTCAGCGCATCACCATTCAGGATGTGCGGAACGCGCCGATGGTGGCGTGGCCCCTCACCCGCCTCGACATCTGCGTCATGTCCGACGGCGCGGCGGCAGTCATCTTGTGTTCTGAGGAAGGACTGAAGAAACTCGAAGCCGCCGGCGCGAAGATTCCGCGTCCGCTCGTCAAGGTAACCGGCATCGGGCGCGGCACCGACGCGATGCGCATGGCGGACCGTCCGCACTTCGATTACGAAACCTTCATGCGCGATTACGCCACCGAGCAGGAGAAATCCTCCGACGAGACGCGCGCTTACTACAAGAAACTCTGGGAACACGGCACGCGCTACCCCGGCGTCCACTCGTTCCGCGCGGGACGGGCGGCGGGCAACATGGCATGGAAGCACGCGGGCATTCGTGACCCGCTGCATGAACTAGACTTCATCGAATTGCACGACGCCTACACCTCCAGCGAAATTCAAACTTACGAAGACCTCGGCTTGTGCCGTTATGGCGAGGGCGGTCCGTTTGCGGAATCGGGCAAGGCGTTCATGCCGAATATTGATTACGGCTTGAAACTGAAAGAGAAACCCGTCTGCGCGGTCAACCCCTCGGGCGGACTCATTGCCTGCGGGCATCCCGTTGGCGCGACGGGACTCATGCAGGCGGTCTTTGCGGTGTGGCAACTCCAGGGGACGATCAAAAAACATTTCCGCGACGACCGGCTTCAGGTCCAGAATGCGAAGCGGGGCGCGATCCATTCCCACGCCGGGACGGGGACGTATGTCACCGTGTCGGTGTTGGAACGCGAGAGTTAATTACCAATTACAAATTACCAAAACCGTAATTGGTAAATGGTAATTGGCAAGGAGAACACAATGAGCAAACTACCCACCCAACGCGAAGAAACCCTCGGCGGTTATATCGTTCACGGCGTTCCGTTTCCGGTCGGGACGGACGACGAGGCGATGGAATTCCTGAAGAAGATGACGCCCATTCAAATCGAGCAGGAATACAAGATTACCTACCTGCATTCCTACGGACAGGACAGCCCCTGGTTCGCGGCGTTGACGAACAAGCGCCTGCTCGCCTCACGCGACCCCCAAAGCGGATACACCTACGCCAACCCGCGCGGTCACGATATGTATTCGGGCGCGGAGACGAAATGGGTTGACATCACGAACGTCCCTGCGAAGGTGCATGCCTTCACGGTGTGTTATTTCGGCTCGGAAGAGTTCCTGCCCGAAACGCCCTTTGTGCTGGCGCTCATCGAGTTCGAGGGCGTGAACACGCTCCTGCTCACCCGCCTGATGGGTGTTGACCCCGCTGCGCCCTCGCTGGATTGGATCGGCATGGAGGTCAAGCCGCGCTTCCTGCGCAACTCCAAGTTGAAGCCGACGGATGTGTACTTTACGCCTGCCGGCGAGTAATTGGCGGATTGGTAAATGGTGAGTGGAAAGTGGAAAGTAAAAGGACTCGGTTATCGTCGAGTCCTTTTTTATCTTTCCACTTTCCTCTTTCTTTTCCCTCTGCACGCCGCCTGTTTCTGCGCGCTTACACAATTTCCACCTCTGCGCCCTCGTAACTTGGCGATAACTCGAAGATGCGCGCCTGCAAGCCGGCCGACTCGAACGCCCGCGCCATCGCCGCGCCCACCTGCGGGTTACGCCGCGCCGTGAACGCAATCAAACTGGGACCCGCGCCCGAAAGCGCCACCGCCGCCGCGCCCGCTTGTTTGCCCGCCTCCAGCGCCGCCAGCGCGCCGGGGATGAGCGGCAGACGGTAGGGCTGATGCAAGGCGTCTTTCATGGCGACGCCCAGCAGGTCAAGGTCGCCGGTGCGCAGCGCTTCGGTCACCATCACGGCGCGGCTGATGTTGTAGATGGCATCCTTGCGCTCCACTTGTTTCGGCAGAATGGCGCGCGCCTGTTTGGTGGGGAAGTCGAAGTCGGGCAGCACCACCGTGGCATGAATCGGTCCGCGGTTGGCGCGCGCCGGCAGTTTGAGCGACACCACCCGCTCGCCGTGAATCACCGAACCGACCAGCCCGCCCAGCATGGCTGGCGCCACGTTATCGGGATGTCCCTCCGCCTCGATGGCGAACTTGAGAATCTGCTCCTCGTTGAACGGGCTGCCGAGCAGGGCGTTCGCGCCGAGCATCCCCGTCAACAGCGCGGCGGAACTCGATCCCAGCCCCGAGCCGAGCGGGATGCGGTTGACGCAGTGCAGACGGAATCCCTCGCAGGGTTTGCCGGCGCGTTCGTAAATTTGCAGCGCCGCGTCCACGATGGCATTATCGGCGTTGGTCGGGAGTTTCTCCGCGCCCTCGCCCTCGAGGGTCACGCGGATGCTCTTGTCGCCGCGCGGGTTGGTTTGGAAGACGGCTTCGTTCCACAAGTCGAGCGCGAGCCCAAGCGCGTCAAAGCCCGGACCCAGATTGGCTGTCGTTGCAGGGACTTTGACTCGAATCTTCATGTTCACCTCAAAATCGCTTCTTCCAGCGCATCCAATTTGGGCGGGACGATTTGCGGAGCGGTCATCGCGCGCGTGACAATCTCCGGGTCCTTCAAACCGTGACCCGTGCAGACCGCCACCACTCGCTTCGCGCGGACCTCGAGCCTGCCTCTGTTCAATTCAGCCGCCAGCCCCGCCAGCCCCGCCGCCGAAGCCGGCTCCACCCAAATGCCCTCCAGCCGTGCCAGAGTTTTCTGCATATCGAGAATCTGCTCATCGGTTACGGCGACGATGCGTCCGCGCGATTCTTCCGCCGCCTGCAGCGCTTGTTCGCCGCGCGCTGGGCGTCCAATGCGGATGGCGGTTGCCACGGTCTCGGGCTTCTCTACGGGATGACCAAGCACCAGCGGCGCCGCGCCCGCCGCCTGCACGCCGAGGAGATGCGGCAGCCCTGTGGCTTTGAGTAGGTCATATTGTGTGAAGCCCGCCCAATACGAAGTGATGTTGCCTGCGTTGCCCACCGGCAGGCATAACCAATCGGGCGCTGTGCCGAGCGCGTCGCAGATTTCGAAAGCGGCGGTCTTCTGTCCCTCGATGCGGTAGGGATTGATGGAGTTCACCAGGCAGATGGGATGCTTCTCCGAAATTTGCACCACGAGTGAAAGCGCGTCGTCGAACGAACCGTCCACCTGAATGACCTGCGCGCCATACGCCAGCGCGCCGGCGAGTTTCCCTGCCGCCACCTTGCCTTGCGGAATCAGCACGATGGACTTCAACCCCGCCCGCGCCGCGTATGCCGCCGCCGAAGCCGCCGTGTTGCCGGTGCTGGCGCAGATGACGGTTGCCGCGCCGCGTCCCAGCGCCTCGCTGACCGCCGCGGTCATGCCGCGGTCTTTGAACGAGCCGGTCGGGTTGAGTCCCTCGAACTTGATGAGCAGTTCGAAACCGCCGCCCATTTCGCGCGCAAGATGCGGGGCAGGGATGAGCGGCGTATTGCCCTCCAGCAGAGTCACTGTTTGCGTGTGGGCGGGCAGGTCGAGCAGGGAACCGTATTTTTCAAGGAGACCTCGGTGGGGCATGGGAGAGTCCTTCCAGAAAATTTTGCCGAGTTTATCATACAACGCTGTGCGGGTTTAGAGCGGGGTGCGAAGATAAAGAGAGAGCCGCTGGATGTGTATTGTGCCGAAGAGGGATGAGACAGTAGTCAGTGTTCAGTCATCAGTAATCAGTGATCAGTCATCAGTAACTCATGTTACGCGGTAGTGCGAGATTTATCTCGCATTTTCAGGCGACATGAACCCCCTTGCGGGGACAATGTGTCGCGCTATGAAGCAACTGCGTAAGGTGAGATCAGTAACTGAAAAGGACTCGGCGATGGGCTGAGTCCTTTTGGGGTTGGCAATTGAAAGATGTGAACGTGAGGAACGTTTCAACGCTTTTCGATGATTTTCAAATTCGCCAGGCTTGCCGAGAGACGTTTGATGCCGACGGAATCGAAGACCACGTCCACGATTTCATCCTCGTCCTGAAGGCGGCTGTCGAGGACCATGCCCTCGCCCCACACGGGATGCCGGACGCGGGTCCCGGCGCGGTATAAGGCATCTCGGACGGGAGCAGGCTTGTCCTGAGTCCGATGCGAGCGCCAGTGGGTTTCGGGCGCGCTTCCTTTCAGTCCTCTGCCGGTGCGCGTCTTCCCGACCAGCAAATCCGCAGGGATGTCGTCCAGAAAGCGCGAGGGATAGGTCTCTTCAAACGAGCCGCGTCCGCCGCGTTGAATGGCGCGGACGAGGTAGAGTTTGTCTTTGGCGCGCGTGATGCCCACGTAGAAGAGGCGGCGTTCCTCTTCCATCTGTTCGGGCTCGTCGAACGAACGGCTGTGCGGGATGATGCCGTCATCGAGTCCGATGATGAAGACCGCGCCAAATTCGAGACCTTTGGCGGCGTGCAGGGTGAGCAGGGTGGGGACGTTGCCTTCGGTGATGGTGTCCTGGTCGGAGACGAGGGCGATGTTTTCGAGGAACTCGTCGAGGGTGCGCGTGGCGTATTCCTCGGCGAGGCGTTTGAGTTCGAGGACGTTTTCCCAGCGGTCTTCGCCTTCCTCGGATTCGTCGTCAATGTATTCCTTGTAATTGAGGTTGCGGACGATGCGGTCGAAGAGTTCCGGCACGGTGAGCGATTGAGCGGCGACGCGCCAGTTGGCGAGCATGCCGCCGAAATCGGCAAGCGATAGGACGGCGCGCCCCGTGAAGGATGACCAGTAGGGTGAGGCGGAGCCGCGGGCGAGGTCGAGCAGGACTTCGCCGGGCTGGAGTCCATTTTGGCGGGCAACGAGGTGCAGGGTGGTGAGGGTCTTGTCGCCGATGCCGCGCGGCGGGACGTTGATGACGCGGTCGAGGCTGGCTTCGTCGGCGGGGTTGTGGATGAGGCGCAGGAAGGCGATGATGTCCTTGACTTCGCGGCGTCCGTAGAAGCGCTGTGCGCCGACGAGGCGGTACGGAAGCCGCGCCTGCAAAAACGCTTCTTCGATGAGGCGGGACATGGCGTTGGTGCGGTACATCACCGCACATTCGCCCGGCTCGAATTGACGCGAGGCGACGAGTTGAGCGATGGTATCCACAACGAAGGAGGCTTCGGCGTAATCGTCGGGCGCTTCGTAGAAGAAGATTTTTTCGCCCGCGCCTCTGTCGGTGAAGAGTTGCTTGCGCCGGCGGTGCTTGGCGCGGTTGATGACGCCCATCGCCGCGTCGAGGATGTTTTGCCGCGAGCGGTAATTCTGTTCGAGCAGAATCACCTGCGCGTCGGGAAAGTCCTGCTCGAAACGTTGCACATTGCGCCAGTCCGCGCCGCGCCAGGCGTACACTGACTGGTCCGGGTCACCCACGCAAAAGATGTTCTTGTGATGCGACGCCAGTTCTTTTACCAGCGCGTACTGCGCCAGGTTCGTATCCTGAAACTCATCCACCAGCACATGGCGGAAGCGCTGGGCGTACTTGTCGCGCACGGAGGGGTTCTCGGTCAGCAGGCGGGCGGTGTAGAGCAGAATGTCGTCGAAATCCACGGCGTTGCTGGCGATGAGCCGCTTTTGATATTCGGCATAGACGCGCTTTACCACCTCGTCGCGGTAATTGGTGATGGGATAATGGTCGGCGTCAATCAATTCGTTCTTGGCGCGCGAGATGGCGGCATGGACGCTGGCAGGACGGTATAACTTTTCGTTGATGTTCAATTCGCGGATGACGTTCTTGACGATGCGCTCCTGATCGTCCGTATCGAAGATGACGAAGTTCGACTGGATGGGGAGGTGGTCTGCCTCGCGGCGCAAAATCCGCGCGCAGATGGAATGGAACGTGCCGAGCATGATGCCCTCGGTCGCTTGACCGGGAAGCAGTTTGCGGACGCGTTCCTGCATTTCCTTTGCGGCTTTGTTGGTGAAGGTGACGGCGAGGATCTGCCACGGGCGGACGCCCTCCTCCGCGATGAGGTAGGCGATGCGCTGGGTCAGCACCCGCGTCTTGCCGGACCCCGGTCCTGCCACGACCAAAATGGGTCCGTTCCCCGCTGTGACCGCGGCGCGCTGTTGTGGGTTGAGTTTATCGAGAAAGTCCATGAAGAGAGTGAAAGTGGAAAATAGAAAATGAATGATGGAATGAATGTCCCGCAGGTGGTGTTGATCCGAACCTGCGGGACGTGTCTACTTGTTTACCTGTCTATGTGTGTATGTTTTACAGTTGCGAAGTGCAGTTCGGGCAGCGCGTGGCTTTGATGGAAATCGTCGTGAAGCAGTGCGGGCATTCCTTGGTGGTCGGCGCGGCGACGGGTTCCGGTTTCTTCATCTTGTTCATCGTCCGCACCAGCAGGAAGATGACGAAGGCGACGATGAGGAAATCCACCACCGCCTGAATGAACAGACCATAGTTGATGGACGCCTCGCCTACTTTGAGCGCAAGCCCGCTGAAGTCGAGCCCGCCAAGCAAAAGCCCGATGAGCGGCATCAGGATGTCGTTCACGAGCGAAGCGATGATCTTCCCGAACGCCCCGCCGATGATCACGGCAATCGCCAGGTCCATGACGTTGCCGCGCATGGCAAATTCCTTGAATTCCTTGAGCATGTTTACCTCCTCCGAGAATGATGGAACGAAGGTATTCTACCGTTTGGGGGAGGGGATGTCAACGAAGCCGGAAAAGATAAGAGGAATTTAAATAACGGCGCAAATTACCTCCTGCTCGAGTATGCTTTTGTCCAGTTCTTTAGAACTGTTTTTTCAAAAAAACAGTTGTCCAGATACTTTAATAAAAAGCAGTGCTGTTGACGCTTGTGCGGAATTCGTTATAATTCCATTCCAACGTGAAGGCAAAGCCTGCCAGTCCATATCAGGCTTGTCACAATGGCTACGACCAATGAAAGGAGGCTGGAAGGGAAAAACTTTTGTTGTGCGATTCCAAAGAAGAACCTTACGTTTCAATTCAAAAAATTCAAGGAGGAGGATTCTCATGAAGAATCGAATCATGACGGTTTTCGGTTTGCTGGTTGTGTTGAGCATGGTGCTCGCCGCCTGCGGACCCGCCGAAACAGCCACTGAGGCGCCTGCGCCTACCCAACCGCCTCAAGCGCAACCCACTGAGGTGCCGCCTACGCCCGAACCCACGCCTGTTCCGCGCACCACGCGTCATGGCGGCTGGCTGGATACCATCACCATGGTCGCCGTTTCTCCGGATGCCGTGGTGACCCAACTTCAGGCTGGGCAGATTGACCTCTATGCCTCTGCTTTGGGCCGCGCCGAAGATTTCAAAGCCGCTCAAGAAGCCGGGTTGCAGTACAACCAGGTCTATGGCGGCGCGTACGAACTCACCTTCAACCCCTATGGCGGCGGTGAGAATGGCGCCACCTTCGATCAATCCACGGGCAAACTCAATCCCTTCGCTGTGCCTGCCATCCGCGAAGCGATGAACATGCTGGTTGACCGCAGTTACATCGTTCAGGAAATCTACGGTGGTCTGGCGGCTCCCAAGTTCTTCCCCATCAACAGCGCCTTCCCCGACTATGCTCTCCTGGCGGATGTCGCCCGCAAACTGGAAGCCCAGTATGCCTACAACCCCGATAAAGCCAATGAAATCATCACTGCCGAAATGGAAAAACTGGGCGCCACCAAAGACGCCAACGGTAAGTGGACATTCAACGGCGAACCGGTTACCCTGATCTTCATCATCCGCAATGATGGCGACGGCACCCGTCTGCCCATCGGTGACTACGTCTCCAATCAACTGGAGAGCATCGGTTTCACCGTGGACCGCCAGTACAAGACCTCGTCTGAGGCTTCGCCCATCTGGATTCGCGGTAACCCGGCGGATGGTCTCTGGCACCTCTACACCGGCGGCTGGATCACCACTGCGGTAAGCCGCGACGACGGCTCCAACTTCCAGTTCTACTATACTTCCAAGGGGCTCGGTCAACCGCTCTGGCAGGCTTACAAGCCCTCTGCTGAGTTCGAGGCGCTTGCCGATAAACTTGCTGCCAATGATTTCACCACCCTTGAAGAACGCCGTGAACTGTTTGCCCAGGCGCTCGAACTGGCAATGAAAGACTCCGTCCGCGTCTGGCTGGTGGATCAGAAAGCCTTCAGCCCCTTCCGCCAGGGTATCTCCGTGACCGGTGACTTGGCTGGTGGTATTCAGGGCGCCCAACTGTGGGGCTTCACCGCCCGCTATGAAGGTCAGGAAGGCGGCGAATTGAAATACGCCATGTCCGACCTGCTGGTCGAGCCGTGGAACCCCGTTGGCGGTTCCAACTGGGTGTATGACACCGCTCCCAAGCGCGCCACTGCCGACTACGGCGTGATCACGGATCCGTTTACCGGTCTTGCCTGGCCCCAGCGCATTGAATCGGCGACGGTGACCGTCAAGGAAGGTCTCCCTGTCGGCAAGACCCTCGACTGGGTGAATCTCGAATTCGTCCCCGAAATTCAGGTCCCGGCGGATGCGTGGGTGGATTGGAACGCCGAAACCCAGACCTTCATCACCGCTGGTGAGAAATATCCCGAAGGTCTGACCGCCCTGCGCAAGAGCGTTGTGACCTACCCGTCCTCGCTGTTCACTGACTACAAGTGGCACGATGGCAGCACCTTCAGCCCGGCTGACTTCGTCATGTGGCTCATCATGCAGTTCGATCCCGGCAAAGAAGCCAGCCCGATCTTCGATGAAGCGGCTGTCAGCAACCTCGAATTCTTCTTGTCCAACTTCAAGGGCGTTCGCATTACCTCCACCGATCCCTTCACGGCGGAATGGTACACCGATGCTTATGCCCTGGATGCGGAACTGAACGTCACCACCCTGTGGCCCGAATATGGTTACGGCAATGCGCCGTGGCACATGATCGCCATGGGCAACCTGGCGGAAGCCGCCGGTGAACTGGCGTACACTGCCGACAAAGCCGACGCCAAGCAGGTGGAGTGGATGAGCTTCATTGATGGTCCGAGCCTCGAAATCCTGGGCAAGTACCTCGATCAGGCGGAAGCCGAAAAATACATCCCCTACGCACCCACTCTCGGTCAGTACATCACGGCTGAGGAAGCCGCCGCCCGCTATGCCAACATGAAAGCCTGGTATGCCGAGCACGGTCACTACTGGGTCAACAGTGGTCCTTACATGCTCGACAAAGTGTTCTCTGTCGAAAAGACCCTGACCCTCAAGAACAACGAGAATTACATTGACTTGGCGGACAAGTGGGCGCGCTTTGCCAAGCCGCGTGTTGCTGAGGCGGAAGTGGACGGTGAAGGACGCGTCACCATCGGTCAGGAAGCGGTGTTCGATGTCTTCGTCACCTTCGAAGGTGAACCGTACGCCTCTGCCGACATCGCTGAGGTCAAATACCTGCTGTTCAATGCCAACGGCGAACTTGCCGCGACCGGCGTGGCGGAAGCCGCCGGCGGTGAAGGACAGTACACTGTCACCCTGCCTGCCGATGTGACCTCCAAATTGCCGGCTGGCTCCAACAAGCTCGAGGTCGTGGTTGTCTCCAAACTGGTTAGCATCCCGACCTTCGCGCCGTTCGAATTTGTGACTGCTCCGTAACTTGGAGCGATCACCCATGTGAAAAAGATAGGGGCAAGGGCTTCTCCCTTGCCCCTATCGCTACCCTGCCCACTCGTGTGTAGGTTAGGAGTGAAATAATGAGCGCAGAGACCCAAGCCCTGTCACCCGGTCAACCCATTAAAGTCAAACGAAAAGCGTTTTCCAACACGTTGAGCCGCGTTGCCAAATATACTGCCTTGCGGCTGGTTACGTTGTTTGTGACCGTTGTCATTGGCATTTATCTCACCATCCTTATCGCCAACATGGGCGGCTATGTGGATGAGATTTTGCGCGGCGAAATCCGCGAGCGGATTTCTGTTGGTGTTTCCAACAATCCCGCCTTTCGCGATTACACCCCCGAAGAACGCAGTAAATACATTGACGAACGGGTGGCGCTGGAGGAGGAACGCCTCGGTCTGAACCGTCCGTTTGCCGTGCGCAGTTTTGCCTTTTTACGCAACGCCCTGACCTTGAACCTGGGACGCGCCATCAACATGACCAGCGACAGCGGTTCCAAGCAGGTCACCCTCATTATTTTGGAACGTTTGCCATCCACGCTGTTGCTGTTTGGAATTGCCAACCTTGCCTTGTTCTTTTCCAGTGTTTTTATTGCGCTGAGTCTGTCGCGTCATTATGGCAGTTTTTGGGATAAGGTCATTCTGGTGCTAACGCCTACCTCGGCGGCGCCGCCTTGGTTCTACGGCATTTTCCTCATCCTCATCTTTGCCGCTCTCTTGAAAATCCTGCCGTTTGGCGGCATGGTGGATGCTCCTCCGCCGGACAACTGGTTCGACTATGCTTTGAGCGTCCTCCGTCACATGATTCTGCCGTCCCTCGCGTTGATCCTGGCATCCATCTTTTTGAGCATTTATAACTGGCGCACGTTTTTCCTGATCTACTCGAGTGAAGATTATGTAGAAATGGCAAAAGCCAAAGGATTGAACGCGCGCGACATCGAACGCCGCTACATTCTGCGCCCGACCCTGCCCACCATCATTACCAGTTTTGCCCTGCTCCTCATCGGTCTGTGGACGGGGGCAATCATCACCGAGACGGTGTTCAACTGGCCCGGCTTGGGGCGCACATTATTCCGCGCCATTGGCTTATACGATACGCCCGTGATTGTGGGCTTAACCATCATCTACGCTTACCTTCTGGCAATCACAGTCTTTTTGCTCGATATTATTTACGCCCTGGTTGACCCGCGCGTCAAAGTGGGCGGAAGCGGCGGCGGTGGAGCATGAAAGCATTTCTCAGTACCTTCAAAGAAATCGGTCGTTACCCCTCGGCTATTGCCGGGCTGGTGATCATCGGTATCCTGATCATCATTTCCATTTATGCCTTGGTGACCATTCCCTATGACGAGGCAGTTCGGCTCTGGCGGGGAGGTGAGGATATTTGGTATGCCAATCCTAAAACTGCACCGCCTGCCTGGTTCAATTTCTTCTCGCGCAAGAAGCAACCCGTCACGTTGACTATCAGCAGCGCACGCGGCGAAGCGGAGAAAGAGGTCGTGCCGGGCAGCGCCGATACCACCGATATCAATCTTACCTACACCTTCGATTACCAGTACGACGATTTTCCCACTGAATTGACTTTCTACTTTACCAGTAAGTTTGTTTCCAAACAGCCGTTCGTTGCCATTCGCTGGATCACTCCCGATGGACGGGAACTGCGTGTTGCCGATTTCGGTATCAACGCCCGCCAAACCTACCGCGCCTCACAAGACGAAAAACTAACACGACGTTTGGGCAGACTGCCGGCTGAAGTGGGACTGTTTGCCGACCCCAATTCCGACCCTGCCAAGCCGGTGCCGTTGAAAGGCACGTACCAAATTCGCATCGAAGGCGTGGTCTTCGAGCCGGATGCGGATATCAATGCGGAATTTGTCATGCAGGGAAAACTGGCTGGCTGGGCTGGTACCGATCACCAGCGCCGCGACCTGATGGTTCCGCTTCTGTGGGGTACCCCCGTGGCGCTCGCCTTTGGTCTGGTGGCGTCGCTGGGTACGGGGCTTCTGACCATGATCATTGCGGCGTTTGGCGTCTGGTATGGCGGCTGGGTGGATGAGCTCATCCAACGCATCACCGAAATCAATTTGGTCCTGCCCTTCCTCTCCATCCTGATCATGGTGGGGACCTTCTATTCCCGCAGTATTTGGACTATTTTGGGCGTGACCATCCTGCTGAGTATCTTTACAGGCGGCATCAAGAGTTACCGCGCCATCTTCATGCAGATCAAGGAGACCACCTACATCGAGGCGGCGCGCGCTTATGGCGCCAGCGACATGCGCATCATTTTCCTCTACCTGATTCCGCGCATCATTCCCGTCTTGATTCCCGGCTTGATCTCCGGAATCCCTGCCTTTGTCTTTCTCGAAGCATCGCTGGCGGTGCTGGGATTGGGTGATCCGGTCCTGCCGACGTGGGGCAAAATTATCAACAATGCCTTTACCAATGGCGCCCTCTATAACGGTCAATACTATTGGGTGTTGGAGCCTGCCGCCCTGTTGATGATCACCGGCTTTGCGTTTGCCATGCTGGGCTTCTCGCTCGACCGCATTTTTAATCCACGCTTGCGAGGTCTCTAAGCCATGCCGAAACACCAGAAACTTCTCCAAATCAAAAATCTGACCCTGCATTTCCGCACGCAAAAAGGCGACGTGCAGGCGGTGGACGGGGTGGATTTTGAACTCGATTACAACCGTGCGGTCGTCATCCTGGGTGAATCGGGTTGTGGAAAGAGTTCGCTCGCCAAAGCCATTCTGCGTCTGCTGCCCCGCAATGTGAGCAAATACGCCGGCTCGATCATTTTCGAGGGCAACGATGTCATGCAGTTGAGCGACGAAGAATACCGCCAGAACGTGCGCTGGGTCGCCATGTCGCTGGTGCCGCAGGCGGCGATGAACGCCCTCAACCCGGTCATCCGCGTGGGAGACCAGGTGGCTGAGCCGGCAGTCGTTCACCTCGGCTTGAGTAAAACCGAAGCCCTCCAGCCCGCGTTGAAAATGTTCCGTCATGTGGGCGTGCCGGACGATTTCATTGACCGCTATCCATTCGAACTGAGCGGCGGCATGCGTCAGCGTGTTGCCATTGCCATGGCGCTGGTGACCTCACCCGGCCTCATCATTCTGGATGAGCCGACCTCCGCCCTCGATGTTCTCACCCAGGCAAATATTTTCAATGTCCTCAAACGCATCAAGCAGGAACTGGGGACCAGTTTCATCCTGATTACGCACGACATCGCCACCTCCAGCGAACTGGCGGACGATGTAGCGGTGATGTATGCCGGGCAGATTGTGGAAGTTTCTGATGCCCGCCGCTTCTTTCATGAACCGCTCCATCCCTATTCGCAAAAACTCATGGCAAGCGTTCCGCGTCTGCGGCAGGAGAAGGACCCGGAATTCATCACCGGGCAGCCCCCCAGCCTGATCAACCCGCCTAAGGGATGCCGCTTTGCGGCGCGCTGCCCCAAACGTTTCGCAAAGTGCGACGAGGAACCGCCTGTCATCGAACAGGATGGGCGCAAAGTCAAATGCTGGCTGTATGCCTAGTCTGATGGAGGAACGCAACATGAGCAATATAACCACGAATACAGCCGAGGGGAAAATGGTTTCCTCTTCTGATAAACAACCTTTAGTGTCCATCCAAAACCTGCGGGTGTGGTTCGAATTACGGCGTTTCGGATTTGGTCACGCCGGCTGGGTACGTGCTGTGGACGGTGTCAGTTTCGACTTGGCGGCGGGCGAAGCCATCGCAGTGGTCGGCGAGAGTGGATGCGGCAAGTCCAGCCTGATGAAGAGCATCCTGGGGTTGTACAAACCGACCGAAGGCGACATCCTTTTCGATGGGACGAAGATGAGCGAGTATGACCGCGCCAAAATGCGCTGGTATCACTCGCGGGTCGGTTATATTCAACAAGACCCCTATGGCGCTTTGCCGCCGTTTATGACGGTTGCCCGTATTTTGGAAGAACCCCTGATTGTGGCGGGCATAAAAGATAAGGCGGAGCGCGAACAACGCATTCTCAAGGCGATGGAGGAAGTCAAACTGACACCGCAGGAGGATTTCCTGCCCAAGTTCCCGCACATGCTGAGCGGCGGACAGCAGCAGCGCGTGGTCATTGCACGCGCCATGATCATGGAACCGAAACTGCTTGTGGCAGACGAACCCGTCTCCATGCTGGATGCCTCAGTGCGCGTGGAAATCCTGAAACTGCTGCGCAATCTTCAGGAAAATCACCACCTTTCGGTTATTTATATTACCCACGACTTGGCGACTGTCAGCTATTTTTCGGAGCGTATTTTTGTGATGTACGCGGGCAAACTGGTGGAAAAAGCCAAAGTCCAGCAGTTGCTCCATAACGCTCTGCATCCCTACACCCATGCCCTGCTCGCGGCGACCTCCGACCCGGATGCCGACAACGCGACCCGCTTTCGTGATGTCCCTCCGGGCGAACCGCCCAGCCTGGTCAAACCGCCCACGGGCTGCCGTTTTCACCCCCGCTGTCCCAAGGCGATTGCAGGGCTGTGCGAAAAGGAGGACCCACCGGAATTCGAGCCGGAACCTGGTCATCTGGTTGCCTGCTGGTTGTATAAGGAATGATCGAACGTCCTGAAAGACTGTTGGCAATTGCAGTCTTCCTCCTTCTGTTCGGCTGTATCATGCCGTTTCTCATGGTGACACAGGTGGTCCCATCCACATTCTTGTTGAACTTTCTTTCTTTTGCCGCATCGGTTTCCGGCTTGTTTTTGGGCATCATTGGCATTGCCCAATACCACATCAAAAGCGGCAAAGACAACGATGACCGCTTTTATCAATAACATCAGTTCGGGATAAAGACTTTCTCACTGCAGAGACGCAGAGAACGTGAGAAGACCGAAAAATTCTCTGCGCGTTCAGCGTCTCAGCGGTAAATTTTCGAACGCGAACGTTTATCCCGAATTGAGGTCAATAGTTTTCATTCGGTAAAAATGCGCCGCGCGGTGCCAGGCGGAATGTTTTCCCGACGGCAACTGTGCGGCGTGTTTTTGTTCACGACATGAAGATTCTCCCCCTGCTTAAGTATTACCAAAAAGCACACTTTAGAATGGTTTTTTAGGGAGGTTACGGTCTTTCCCTTGCGCAATGGCATGCTTTGATTGACTGACTTTGTGAATTAGGTATAATTAGCGCTTGGTTCTGCGAACCCCATGTTCTCATATTCCACTCCCATAAAAGGAATTCAATAATGCCCGATACCATTCTCGATGTACAAGGGCTAGAGACTGTCTTTAAGACACCGGATGGGACGATCCATGCGGTGAACGGTGTTTCCTTCAATCTCAAGGAAGGTGAAACCCTCGGCGTGGTCGGCGAGAGCGGATGCGGCAAAAGCGTCACCATGCTCTCCGTGCTGGGGCTTATCCCCAACCCGCCGGGCAAAGTTATCGCCGGGTCTGCAAAGTTTGCAGGGCGCGACCTGCTCAAAATGTCCAACGACGAGATCCGCCAGGTGCGCGGCGCACAAATCAGCATGATTTTTCAGGACCCGATGACCTCGCTCAACCCCGTGTTGACCATCGGACGTCAGCTCGAAGAACCGCTCATGCTTCACCTCGGCATGAGCAAAAAACAAGCCAGCGAACGCGCCGCCGAATTGTTATCCATGGTCGGAATCCCCAACGCAAAAGAACGCTTGAAGGATTATCCCCATCAATATTCCGGCGGTATGCGCCAGCGTGTGATGATCGCCATGGCGCTTTCGTGCAGTCCGCAGATCCTGATTGCCGACGAACCGACCACCGCCCTCGATGTCACCATCCAGGCGCAAATCATGGACCTCGTCAAGCGCCTGCGTCAGGAATTGGGCATGGCGGTCATCTGGATTACCCACGACCTCGGCGTGGTGGCGGGGCTGGCTCAGCGCGTCATTGTAATGTACGGCGGCTTCATCATCGAAGAAGCCCAAGTGCATGAACTCTACGCCAACCCCACTCATCCCTACACGATTGGTCTGCTGGGAAGCCTGCCGCGCCTGGACGCCAAAGAACGCACCAGACTGTATTCCATCGAGGGACTTCCCCCCGTACTGTACCAAAAGCCGAATGCCTGTCCGTTTGCCCCGCGCTGTAAATGGGCAATGGAACGCTGCTGGAAGGAAAACCCCGCCCTCGAGCCCGTTGCCCCTGAACACCGCGTCGCCTGCTGGGTGGATACTAAAACTGGGAGGCCCCGTTCATGAACGCCAATAACGAAGTCCTTCTTCGCGTTGAAGATTTGAAAATGCATTTCCCGATCTATCGCGGCGTGTTCCAGCGTCAGGTGGGCGCGGTGCGCGCGGTGGACGGCGTGACTTTCGATGTCTATCGCGGCGAGACGCTCGGTCTGGTGGGAGAATCCGGCTGCGGAAAATCCACCACCGGGCGTACCATCCTTCAACTCTATAAACCCACCGCCGGCAACGTGTATTTCGAGGGCAAGAATCTGGTCAAACTCAAAGGCGAAGAGATGCGCCAGATGCGCCGCAAAATGCAAATGATTTTCCAGGACCCCTATGCCAGCCTCAACCCGCGCATGACCGTCGGTCAACTGGTCGGCGAACCGTTGATGGTTCACAACGTCGCCTCGGGCGCGGAAATTGCCGAGCGCGTCGCTCATCTGCTGGAACTGGTCAACCTCAACCCCGCCTTTGCCAGCCGCTACCCGCATGAATTCTCCGGCGGACAACGCCAGCGCATCGGCGTGGCGCGCGCGCTTGCTCTGAATCCATCTTTCATTATTTGTGATGAGCCAATCTCTGCCCTCGATGTTTCCATCCAGGCGCAGGTGGTTAACCTGCTCGAAGACTTGCAGGAACAATTCAACCTGACCTACCTCTTCATTGCCCACGACCTCTCCATGGTTCGCCACATCAGCAAACGCGTGGCAGTGATGTACCTGGGCGTCTTTGTCGAACTGGCAGACCGCGACGAACTATACGCCAATCCGCTTCACCCCTACACTCAGGCATTGCTCTCTGCGGTTCCCATTCCGGACCCCATTGCGGACGCCAAACGCAAACGCACCATCCTCGAAGGCGACGTGCCCTCCCCAGCCAATCCCCCTTCGGGGTGCCGTTTCCGCACGCGCTGTCCGATTGCCCAGCCGCAATGCGCCGAATCGCGCCCCGAATTCCGCGAAATACAGCCAGGTCACTTTGTTGCCTGTCACTTGGTCAATTAAACCCGAAAGGAGGTGATTGCCCGACATACGCAACCATCACTGTCGTTGAATGTTCGTAACGTCAAGTCAAACCCCTAAATTACGTGAGGAGAAGAACTATGCGTAAACTGTTTTACCTCTTGAGCCTGTTGGTCGTTGCCAGCATGCTCCTCGCGGCGTGCGGCGGCACTGCGACCGCCACGCAAGCGCCTGCAGAATCGGGCGCCACGCCAGAACCTGCGCCGGCTGGCTTCAAATCCAAGGATCCCACCACGCTGGTGATTGCCTCCTTTGGCGGTCCTGAAACCCTCGATCCCGCTTTGGCATACGAAACCGCCGGCGGCGAAATCATCCAGAACGTCTATGAGACCCTGGTCTTCTACGATGGCGAAGCCACCGATAAATTCGTCCCGCAGCTGGCTGAATCCTGGGAAGTTTCCGAAGACGGCAAGGTCTACACCTTCAAGATCCGCTCCGGCGTGAAATTCCATGACGGCGCCGACCTGACCGCCTCGGACGTGGCATATTCCTTCCAGCGCGGTCTGCTCTTCGGCGGTTACAGCGGTCCCCAGTGGCTGCTGGCTGAACCGTTCTTCGGCATCGGTGTTGACGATATCTCCCTTGTTGTCGCTGACATTGTCGCCACAAAATTGGATGCGAAGGCTGACGAGTTGGTCGGTGCGGTGGATCTGACCACCTTCAATGAGGATGCCTTCGGCACCCTGCTCGGCGACCTTGCGAGTGCTTACAAGGATCTCTCCGGTATCGAAATTGATACTGCCGCTCTGCTGGCCGATGAAGCCAATGTTACGGCTGTCGCCGACTTGATGGCCGGTCTCGCCACTGCTGCTGACGATGATGCCCGCCGTGCTTCCATTAAGACCGCCGCAATGGACATGCTAGCCGCGGATGCCTCGGTGCTCGCCGATGATCCTGAGGGCATGGCCAAAATCAGTAAGGATGTTGCGACTGAAGCTGCCAACCGTGTGATGAGCGCCATTGTTGCTGACGACACCGCCGGCACCGTCACCATGACCCTTGCTCAGCCGTGGGGTCCGTTCCTTGCCACCATCGCCCAAGGTTGGGGCTCTATCCTCGATAAAGATTGGGCAGTAGCCCACGGTGCTTGGGATGGAAATCCTGACACTTGGCAGAACTACTACGCCGTTCCATCGGAGAGCGACCCGCTGACCACCATCATGAACGGCACGGGTCCCTTCAAACTCGAATCCTGGACCCAGGGTGAGGAACTCGTCCTCGTCCGCAACGACAACTACTGGCGCGAACCTGCCAAACTCGAACGCATCGTCATCAAATACATTGACGAGTGGGGCACCCGCTTTGCCATGCTGCAGACGGGCGATGCCGACATCGTCGCCGTTCCGTCTGAAAACCGCTCGCAGGTGGACGCCATGGTCGGCGTGATGCGCGTCTTTGACCTCGCTGCCAACACCTACGGACCGGAAATTGAAGTTTGTGGTTACGATCCCTCCAAGCAGGGTGTCGAGAAATTCATCCCCTGTGAAGCGGGTCAAACCAGCACCAACCCCATTCGCCTCTACATCGGACGCCCGTCCCTCGCCAGCCAAGACCTGTTCATGACCTTCCAGATTGCGGAAGGCTCCAACTACGTCGGCTCCGGCAAACTGGACGGCAACGGCATCCCGCTGGACTTCTTCTCGGATCTCCACATCCGCAAGGCGTTTGCCTACTGCTTCGACTGGGAAACCTACATCAGCGATGTCTTCGACGGTGAAGCGGTGCAGCAGCCCGTGCTTGCCCGCCAGGGCATGCCCGGTTACCAGGCTGACGCCCCGGTCTACACCCACGACCTCGCCAAATGCGAAGAGGAATTCAAACTGGCTGACCTCGACAAGGACGGCATCCCCGCAGGTGAAGATCCCGAAGGTGACGTCTGGACGACCGGCTTCCGCCTCCAGGCGCTCTACAACCAGGGCAACACCTCCCGCCAGGTGGTCTCCCAGATCCTCTCCAGCAATGTCGCTGAAGTCAACGAACTGTTCGTGATCGAGACCGTGGGTCTGCCCTGGCCCACCTTCCTGCGCACCATCCGCGCCAAGCAGTCGCCCTACTTCGTGAGTGGCTGGCTGGAAGACATCCACGACCCGCACAACTGGTACCAGCCCTACATGGTTGGCACCTATGCGAGCCGCCAGAATATGCCTGCCGAACTGAAGGCGCAATTCCAGGATATCCTCAACCGCGGTGTCGCGGCGACGGATCCGGCTGAGCGCCAGAAGATCTACGAAGAGGCAAACAAACTCTTCTATGAGCAGGTTCCGACCATCCTGCTTGCCACCGCCACCAGCCACGGCTTCGACCAGCGCTGGGTGAAGGGGCGCCTCCTGAACCCCATCTTCTCCGGCGATTACTTCTACACCATGTACAAGGAGTAATCCGTCGTTCGGGAAGTAAGGAACGAAAACTTCTGGGGACCCGGCAACGGGTCCCCAGAACTCCCCAGCCTTGTCATGCGGCGCGTGCCGGAGCCAACTCCAGCCCGCTCCAGATGGCAAGTCTGAACTCCAGACACGAGGTATTTCATGATCAATTACATCATCCGTCGTTTACTGCTTGTGCCGGTTTTGCTCTTCGGCGTCACCATTCTGATCTTCGGGATGCTGCAACTCTTGGAGCCGGATGAACGCGTATCGCTGTATATCCGCGGCGACCCCAAATCGGATGCGCAGGTGAACGCCTTCATCAAAAAATATTGTCTCGACTGCCCCTTCTACATTCAGTATAAAAATTGGCTGCTTGGCACGGTGGATTCGGTCACGGGCGAGCGCGAGGGCGGCATCCTCTACGGCAATTTTGGCTGGTCCAAAACCGGGTCCCAGCCGGTGGCGCAGTTGATTGCCCGCCGCTTCCCCAACACCCTCGACCTGACCCTCTGGGCGGTTGGTCCCGTCATCTTTGTTGGCATCTGGCTGGGGGTGCAGGCGGCGGTGCATCATAACGGAATCATTGACCAGATCGCCCGCATCTTCAGCATCGTTGGTACATCTTTCCCCACATTCGTTTTCGGTTTGCTGGTGTTGATGATCTTTTACGCCAACCTGCAATGGTTTCCGCCGGGGCGTCTCTCCGACGAATTCACCCGTGTCGTCAACTCCGACCAGTTCACCCGCTACACCACACTTCTCACCATTGACGCCCTGCTCAATGGACGCTTCGATATCTTCCTGGATGCCCTGCGCCACATGTTTCTGCCCATTTTGACCCTCTCCTACATCAGTTGGGCGACCTTCCTGCGCGTGACGCGCGGCTCCATGCTCGAAACCCTGCGCCAGGAATATGTTGTCACGGCGCGCGCCAAGGGCTTACCCGAGCGGGATGTCATTCACAAGCACGCCAAACCAAACGCCATGCTCCCGGTGGTGACGCTGGCGGGCTTCACGGTGGTGGGCTTGATGGGCGGCGTCATCATCACCGAGACCGTTTTCAACTATCCCGGGATTGGTTCTGCCGCTGCGGAAGCCTCGGTGCAGTTGGATGTGGTCACCGTGCTGGGCTTTGCCCTCTTCAACGGGCTTATCCTCATTGTCGCCAACCTCGTCGTGGATATCCTCTACGCTGTGGTTGACCCGCGCGTCCGCCTCTCTTAGTGGAGATAATCATGACAACTGTTACCCCCTCCGGTAATAACGAACTGCTCGGCGAAGCCGTCGCCATGCGCAAAATCGGACGCTTGGAGCGCTTCCTCGGTCCCGATAACTACCGCATCGTGCAAGGGCTGTTCAAAACGCCTGCCGCCATCATGGGCACGGTGCTCATCGTGTTCTTTATCTTCATCGCGCTTGCCGCGCCCGTCTTGGCGCCGCCGTTGGGAGATCCCTACACCATCCCGCGCGACGGCTTCAAAGCCGAACCGAAACCCATGGGCGCCGAATGGCGCAGCAAACAGCCGCCTCTGCCTTTCTGGTGGAAGGCAGTCACCGGCAAGGAAGAATGGGTGCACATCTTCGGCACCGCCCAGGGACAATACGACATTTACTACGGTGTCATCTGGGGCACACGCACAGCCTTCCGCGCCGGGCTCACCGTCGTCATTTCGACGGTTCTCATTGGCGTCATCATCGGCGCAGTTGCCGCCTACTATGGCGGCATTGTGGATAACATCCTCATGCGCATCGTGGATGTCCTCTACGTTCTGCCCGGGCTCATGGCGACCCTCATCCTGGCGGCAGTGCTCACTCCTCTCTACGGACGCACCACCCTGCCGGTCATGATTTCGCTCATTGCCTTTGGCTGGCTGGGCTACGCACGCATCATCCGCGCCGACATCCTCTCCGTCAAACAACGCGACTTCATTCTCGCCGCCCGCGTCATCGGCGTGCCAGACAGCCGCATCCTCTTCCGCCACATCATCCCCAACGCCATCTTCCCCACACTGGTGCTTGCTTCCCTCGGCATCGGCGATGTAGTGCTTTCCTTCGCCGCGCTCTCCTTCCTCGGCATCGGTGTGGAAGTGGGCTACGCCGACTGGGGACAGGTGCTGGCGTTTGCCCGCAACTGGATTACCAGCCTCAACACCTACTGGTATCTCATCGTCTGGCCGGGCGTGACGCTTGTACTTTTCGTCCTTGGCTGGAACCTCGTCGGCGACGCCCTGCGCGACGTGCTCGACCCGCGCCTGCGCGGCAAAGTCTAGAACGTTTGTGACAACCCGATCCCTGATCCGGTTGCTTGTTCTCGCTCTCGGAATAGCCCTGCTGATTGCAGGGCTATTTTTCGATGGCGGAGAGGCTTCCCCCAGCCTCCAAACCATGCCCACGCCTGACCGCCTCGCCGAACCGACCCTGCCTCCCGCTCCCTCGCAGGCGGATTACGGCGCACAGGTCTATTGGCTTTCCTGCCTGCCCTGTCACGGCGACCGCGGACAGGGGTTGACCGATGAGTTCCGCGCCGCCTACCCGCCCGAGGAACAATATTGCTGGGAGCGCGGCTGTCACGGCGAAAACCCCTACGAGAGCGGCTTTACCCTGCCCAAAGTCATTCCCGCCGTCATTGCGCCTCAGGCGCTTGCCAAATTCAGCGACGCCGCTCAACTTCAAGCGTACATCCGCGCGGCGATGCCCTTTTGGAAACCCGGCAGTTTGACCGAAGAGGAAGCCTGGCGCGTGACTGCCTATCTCCTGCGCCAAAACGGACTCTGGGACGGGAACGTGGAACTCGACGCCTCCAACGCCGCCGGTATCAGAATCCTGCGCCAGACGCCGACTCCGCCTCCGACGCCGGAGCAGGCTCAAGTCGAGGAAAGAAGCAGGGCGATTGTCTGGGGGGTGCCGGTCGCGGCGCTGGTCATCCTCCTGGGGGGCAGCCTTCTCCTGGTCTTCCTCAAAAAAAGGCAAAACAAGGCTACAATTTGAGGAATGTCGAACAAGTCTGCACGGCTGTGGTTTGCGATGTCTTGCCTGTTGACGCTGGCGGGCTTCCTTGCCGCATGTGCTGGGAACGCGCCGACCGCGACCGCCGTACCCGCCTCCGACCCGTCCGTTACGCAGAGCGCGGCGACGAGAACATCACCCGACCCCGATACCTTCGTGCAGGTGACCTTTGGCGAACCGGAAACGCTCGACCCCGCCCTCGGCTACGACACCGCCAGCAACGAAATGATTTTGAACATTTACGAGCCGCTGGTGTTTTACGACGGCATCCATACTGACCGCTTTGTGCCGCTTCTGGCGGAGTCGTGGAAAGTGTCGGAAGACGGGCGCGTGTACATCTTCACAATCCGCTCCGGTGTGACCTTCCACGAAGGGCAGTCATTGACCGCGGAGGACGTGGCGTACTCCTTCCAGCGTGGATTGCTCCTCGGCGGCAGAAGCGGTCCGCAGTGGCTGCTGGCGGAGCCGTTCTTCGGCATCGGCGTGGAAGACATTGCCTGCCTGGTGGATGACTGCGCCTCCATGGACAACCGCGAGGCGCTCTCTGCCCATGACCCGGCGGTATTCCGCGCCGCCTGCGAACGGGTCAAATCTGCCATCCGCGCCGATGAAGCCGCCGGCACCGTCACCATGACCCTGGCTCAGCCGTGGGGTCCGTTCCTGCCCACCATCGCTCAAACCTGGGGCGGCATTCTGGATAAAGACTGGGCGATTGCCAACGGCGCCTGGGACGGTTCCTGCGAGACCTGGCAGAATTACTATGCCGAGCCTGCCGAAAACAGCCCGCTTTCCCGCATTGCCAATGGGACGGGTCCCTTCAAACTGGGGCAGTGGAAGGTGGGGGAGGAACTCATCCTGCTCCGCAACGAGAACTACTGGCGCGAACCTGCCCGCCTGGCGCGCGTGGTGACCAAGTATGTCAACGAATGGGGCACCCGCTTTGCCATGATGCAGGCGGGCGATGCCGACCTCGTGGCGGTCCCCGAAGAGAACCGCTCCCAAATGGATGCGCTGGTGGGTGAAATTTGCGCCTTCGACCTGGACGCCAACCGCTACAAACCCTGCGAAGTGGTCAACGATGCCATGCCTTATCGTCTTTACATCGGCAGACCCGCCATCAGCCGCACCGACATGTTCTTCAACTTCCATGTGGCGGAAGGCTCCAACTACATCGGCTCCGGTCAATTGGACGGTAACGGCATTCCGCCGGACTTTTTTGCCAACGTTCACATCCGCCGCGCCTTTGCCTACTGCTTTGACTGGGACGTGTACATCAGCGACGTGTTCAACGGCGAGGCGGTGCAGTCACCCGTCATTCCGCTGGCAGGGATGCCCGGCTACCAGGCGGACGCGCCCGTCTATTCCTACGACCCCGCCAAGTGCGAGGAGGAATTCAAACTCGCCGACCTCGACAACGACGGCATTCCCGCCGGCGCCGACCCCGAAGGCGACGTGTGGACGACCGGCTTCCGCCTGCAGGCTTTATACAATCAGGGCAACACCAGCCGCCAGACCATCGCCGACATTCTGGCAATCAACGTCGCCTCCATCAACAACCTGTTCATCATCGAAACCGTCGGCTTGCCTTGGCCCACCTTTCTGCGTACCACCCGCGCCCGCCAGGCGCCCTACTTCGTCAGCGGCTGGGCGGAAGACATCCACGACCCGCACAACTGGTACGTCCCCTACACCATCGGCGCTTTTGCCCTGAGTCAGAGCCTTCCCGAAGACCTTCAAAGCCAGTTCAGAACGCTTGTCAACCGCGGCGCGGCAGAGACCGACCCCGCCGCCCGCCAGGAAATTTACGAACAAATCAACCGTCTCTTCTACGATCAGGCGCCCGCTGTCCTCCTCGCCGTTGCCACCAGCCACACCTTCGAACAGCGCTGGGTGCATGGCACGCTTCCGAATCCCATCTTCCCAGGCGAATATTTCTACCCCATGTACAAAGATTGACGAAGACGCACTGGGCACACAAGGCGTACTGGGCGTTCTCCCCTGGCGCTTGCCCGCCAGGGCAAGTGTAACGCCCCTGCATTTGGACAATTGCAACCGCGCAACTGACAAAGGAAACCACCGATGAACTCTCGACTCTTTTACCTCATTCTCCTGTTGACCTTGATCCTTTCCGCCTGCGCCTCCCCGTCGGCTGAGACCCCCATCCCGCCTCCTGCCCCCACCGAGACCGCCGCGCCTCTTCCCTCGCCGACGCCTGCTCCCCGTTCCCTGACCGTTTGCCTCGGCGAAGAGCCGACCACCCTCTACCCCTACGGCAATTTGAACGCCTCCGCCCGCAGCGTCCTCTCCGCCATCTACGACGGACCGATGGACATTGCCAACTACGAATACGAAGCCGTCATTCTCGAGAAAATCCCCAACCTCGAAGACGGCGATGCCCAGGTTGCTCCCGTCACCGTGCGCGCCGGCGACCAGGTGGTGGATTCCAACGGCGAAGTGGTCACCCTGGAGACGGGCGTCCGCGTCCGCCCGAGCGGATGCCGCAGCGACTCCTGCGCCGTCAACTACGACGGTGTGAGCGACATCCAGATGGACCAAATGGTCGTCACCTTTGTCATGCTCGAAGGTCTCACCTGGTCCGACGGCGAACCGCTCACCGCCGCCGATTCCGTCTACTCCTTCTCCCTCGCATCCAGCGCCGAGACCCCCGCCAACAAATTCCTCATCCAACGCACCCAAACCTACGAAGCCGCCGACGACATCACCCTCCAATGGTGGGGACTGCCCGGCTACATTGACCCCGCCTACTACACCAACTTCTGGATGCCCCTGCCCGAACACAAATGGAAGGACTTCACCCCCGCCGAACTCCTCCAGGTGGATGTCTCCACCCGCGCCCCGCTCGGCTGGGGACCCTACGTCGTCGAAAGTTGGAAAGCCGGCGAAAACATCCGCCTCGTCAAAAACCTCAACTACTTCCGCGCCGAAAGCGGGCTTCCCAAATTCGACCAACTGACCTTCCTCTTCATGCCCGACGCCAACGCCGCCCTCACCGCCCTCGTGGACGGCGACTGCGACCTCCTCGACCCCTCCCTCGCCCTCGACGGGCAGGTTGCCCTCCTCCAGCAAATGCAGACCGACGGGCAGGCAAAACTCTTCACTGCCCAGAGCGACACGATGGAATGGCTCGCCTTCGGCATCCGCCCCGCCTCCTACGACAACGGCTTCAACTCCACCGGTCTCAACCCCGACCGCCCCGACTACTTCGGCGACGTGCGCATGCGCAAAGCCATTGCCTACTGTCTCGACCGCCAGCGCGTTGTGGATACCGTTCTCTTTGGGCTTTCGCGCGTCCCCGATAGTTACCTGTCTTTCAATCATCCCCTCCACAACGGCAGCCTCCAAACCTACGCCTACGATCCCGCTTCCGGGCGCGAAATCCTCCAGCAAATCGGCTGGGTGGATCACGACAACGACCCCGCCACCCCCCGCCGCGCGCTGGGGGTCACCCGCGTCCCCAACGGCACGCCCCTCATCCTCGACTACCACACCACCTCCGCCACCCAGCGCCGCCAGGTGGTTGAAATCCTCACCCAATCCCTCGCCGAATGCGGCATCGGCGTCAACCCCATCTACCACACCGCCGCCGACCTCTACGCCCAAGGTCCCAAAGGTCCTCTCTTCGGGCGGCAGTTCGACCTCGCCGAATATGCCATCGGCGTCAACACCCTCGAACCGCCGTGCGGCTGGTTTACCACCGCCCAAATCCCCAACGCCTCCAACAACTGGGTTGGCGTCAACGTCAGCGGCTACTCCAACGCCGACTTCGATAAAGCCTGCAAAGAAGCCACCCAGTCCCTTCCCAACGAGCCCGGCTACACCTCCCATCAGCAGGCGCAAACCTTCTTCGCCCTCGACCTGCCCGCCGTCCCCCTCTACATGCGTCTCAAAGTTGCCGCCTCCCGCCCCGACCTGTGCGGATTCGAACTCGACGCCTCCTCGCTCTATGCTTTGAAAGACATCGAATCCTTCGATTACGGAACGGGATGCAAATGACCTCTTCGCTTCTTACCGCCCCGAAACCTGCTCCAACCGCAACCGGCTTTCTCCACCCCGACAAGTTGACACTCGCCTTTTGCAAACTTTGCTATAATGCCACCAATCCTGAACATGGGAGCCTCCCTCGATGAATGAAAGCAAACCTCTGTTGGAAGTCAAAGGACTCAAAACTTATTTCTACACCGAAGACGGTATCGTCCGCGCGGTGGACGGCGTGGACTTCGAAGTCTATCCCGGCGAAGTGCTGGGGTTGGTGGGCGAATCGGGCTGCGGCAAGAGCGTTACGTCGCTTTCCATCATGCGGTTGATTTCCAAGCCTGGGCGTGTCGAAGCGGGCGAGATTCTGCTCGACGGCGAAAACCTGCTCGAATTTTCCGAAGACGAAATGATCAAAGTGCGGGGCAACCGCATCTCGATGATCTTCCAACAGCCGCAAACTGCCCTCAACCCTGTCTTCAAAGTGGGCGACCAATTGGCGGAAGTGTTGAGCATTCATCAAGACTTGGGCAAGGAGGAGGGCTGGAAGCGCGCCATTGACCTCCTGCGCATGGTCGGCGTGCCGGACCCCGAGCGGCGCGTCGAAGCATATCCCCATGAACTTTCCGGCGGCATGGCGCAGCGCGTCATGATTGCCATGGCGCTGGCGTGCATTCCCGAACTACTCATCGCCGACGAACCCACCACCGCCCTCGATGTCACCATTCAGGCGCAAATCCTCGATCTCATCCGCAACATGCGCAAGGAGATGAACACCGCCGTCATCCTCATCACGCATGATTTGGGCGTGGTCGCCGAAATGGCGGAACGGGTGGCGGTCATGTATGCCGGCGAGATTGTCGAACAGACCGACGTGTACCGGCTGTTCGACGAGCCTTTGCACCCCTACACCCAAGGCTTGATCGGCTCCATCCCCGTGCTTGGCGAAGTCAAGGAGCGGCTGGAGGTCATTCCCGGTTCGGTTCCAAACCTTATCAATCTGCCGCCGGGCTGCCGCTTTGCGCCGCGCTGTCAGGCGCGCCTCAAGCACAACCTTGCCATCTGCACCGAGCGCAAACCCGAACTGGAAGATGTCCGTCCGGGGCACAAAGTGCGCTGCTGGCTTTACCAACGCGCAGAGGGTCACATCCCTCCCCTCGCCGCCGGTTAATCATCCCCTCTCTGGAGCATGCACATGCCGAACAACAATCACAAAGGGGAAACCCTGGTCGAAGTCAAAAACCTGGTCAAATACTTTCCGGTGCGCGCCGGTTTGCTTCAGCGCGTGGTCAATCACGTCAAGGCGGTGGATGACGTCTCCTTCACAGTGCGGAAGGGCGAAACGCTGGGGCTGGTGGGCGAATCCGGCTGCGGCAAGACCACTGTCGGGCGCACCATGCTCCGCCTCATCGAGCCGACCTCCGGCTCCGTGCTGGTCAACGGACGCGATGTCTTTAGCATGAAGGGGGACGAACTCAAAGCGGCGCGCCGCGAAATGCAAATCATCTTTCAAGACCCCTACGCCTCGCTCGACCCGCGCGTTCCCATCGGCGAATCCGTGATGGAGGGCTTGCACATTCATCAGATTGGCACGCCCCGCGAACGAGTCGCCATCATGCTCGAAACGCTGAAGAAAGTGGGGCTGGAGGAGTATCACGCCCGCCGCTACCCGCACGAATTTTCCGGCGGTCAGCGTCAGCGCATCGGCATTGCCCGCGCCCTGGCGCTGCGCCCCAGTTTCATTATCTGTGATGAGCCGGTCTCCGCGCTGGATGTCTCCATCCAGTCGCAGGTCTTGAACATCCTCAAAGACCTCCAGCAGGAGTTCGGTCTCACCTACCTCTTCATTGCGCATAACCTCTCGGTGGTCGAGCATATCTCCGACCGTGTGGCGGTGATGTATCTCGGCAAAATGGTCGAGTTGACCACCCGCACTGAATTGTTCCGCAACCCGCTTCATCCCTACACCCAGGCGTTGATGTCTGCCATCCCCATCCCGAATCCGCGCCTGAAGCGTCAGCGCGTCATCCTCAAGGGCGACGTGCCGAGTCCGCTCAACCCGCCCAAGGGATGCCGCTTCCATCCGCGCTGCCCTGTGGCAATGGAAAGATGCGCTCAGGAGGAACCCGTCTTCAAGGAAGTTTCCCCCGATCACTGGGTGGCGTGCTGGCTGGTGGAATAAATACCTATGACCGTACCGTGTGTTTTGATCGTTGACGACCAGCGTGACATTGTCCGTCTGCTGCATTCCACCTTGCAGACGCTGGGACATCAGATGGAGATTGTGGATGCGCCCTCCGGCGAAGAGGCATTGCTGGTGGCGGCGCGCCGCAAAGTGGACCTGCTGGTTGCCGACTACCTCCTGCCCGGCATCTCCGGCGTGGAATTGATGCGCAAAGTCAAAGCCCGCAACCCGGAGATGCGCGTCATTTTCATCACCGGCATGACCGACCGCAAATCGCGCGATGAAATGCTGAATGCCGGCGCGCTCGCCATTTTCGATAAGCCCATTCCCCTTGCCGATTTTCTCGATGCGGTGGAACGCGGCTTGGGTCTGGTGCGCACCATCTTCCCGATGGAAACCGCCAAAGAGACCGAAATCCACCGCCAGTCGCTTGCCGAGCTGCTGGGCGGTTTCCGCCAGAAGATCAAGGCGGATGCGGTCTTCCTCATCAACGACCGCGGACGTGTCTTGGCGCGGGCGGGCGACCTGTACGACAGCAGCATGGAAGTCTCCCTGCTGGCGGCGCTGATGGGCATCTATTCTGCCGCGTTCAAGGTCTCGCGCATCATCCGTCAGGAACATCTGGATAACTTCCACGTCTTCCGCGGCGGTAACCATGACCTCATCCTCATCCCGGTGGATGGTTCTCATGCGCTCTTACTGGCAGGCAGGGGACTTGCTAATTCGGACCGCATCCTGCAAACGGTGGATGGGATGCTCTTCGTGCGCGGTGACGTGGAAAATATTCTAAAGTCGCTTGGGGTGGCGCCGATGGAGGCGGGCGCAGAGCCAGCCGTCCCTGAGGCGGAAGCGGCGGAGCCTGTCCCGCCCTTTGTGTTGGCGCAGCCGCCTGCACCCGAACCGGAAGTGGACGTGGATGCCCTGCTTGCCGCCGCCAGCAAAAAGAAGATCGCCGAAGATGTGGACGCTTTCTGGGAGGAGGCGGTCGAGAAAGCCGGCAACATTCCCATCAGCCCCGATGTCATAACCTTTGCCGACGCGCAAAAACTCGGCTTGAAGCCCGGCGAAGCGCCCATCAAAACCACAGGACCCCTGAGCGGCACCGGTGCGCTGAAGAAGAAGAAATAGATCATACAAAAGGCGCGTAATTTGCGCTCTCTGGCGCAAACTGAGCGATAGAAATCGCCGCGTCCGCTTTACGGACAGTCTCGTTTCTTGTGATAAAATATCGTCCGCATTGGGGCATGGTGCAATGGCAGCACACCGGCCTTTGGAGCCGTGGATCTTGGTTCGAATCCAGGTGCCCCAGCAAATTCCCGCTCTTGCGGGGCTTATTTTCAAGACAGGCTTCGCAGTTGTGGGAGCCTGTTTTTTGTTTACCTCACCCCAGCCCCTCTCCTGAAAGGAGAGGGAAGCAGGAGATGAAATGAAAATTACCGCAGTGTTGCTCGCGGCGGGTCAGGGAACCCGCATGAAATCGGACTTGCCGAAGGTTTTGCATCCTTTGTGCGGCAAGCCGATGATCTGGCATGTGCTGGAAGCGCTCAAGGAGGCGGTCACTGAACCGCCGGTGGTGGTCGTGGGTCACGGCGCGGAGGCGGTGACGAAATATCTCGGCGACTCCGCCCGCACGGTCCTGCAGGAGCCGCAACTCGGCACAGGACACGCCGCCATGCAGGCGGAATCCCTGCTCAGGGGCAATGCCGATCTGGTTATCGTGACGTATGCCGACATGCCCCTCCTGCGCGGCGAGACCTTCCGCCGCCTCGTGGAGACCCAGCGCCTCAACCCCGGACCGTTGAGCCTGCTCACCGTCATCGCAGACGACCCGCGCGGCTTCGGACGCATCGTCCGCAAAGCCGACGGCACGGTGCAGGCGATTGTCGAGGAGTACGTTGCCACGCCCGAACAACAGCAGATCAAGGAGTTGAACGTCGGCGCGTATTGCTTCAACGCCGAATGGCTGTGGGATGCGTTGAAACGCATCGAGAAGAATCCGAAGAAAGGCGAATATTACCTGACGGATGTGGTGGAGATTGCAGTAAAAGACAACCTGCCCGTGCAGGCAGTATTGCACGACGATTTTAGCGAGACCATCGGCATCAACACCCGTGTTCACCTCAGCGAAGCCGAAGCCGCCATGCGGGCGCGCATCAACCGCACCCACATGCTGAACGGCGTCAGCATGACCGACCCCGCCTCCACCTACATTGACGCAGGCGTGAAAATTGGGCGCGATACCACCCTGCTGCCCAATACTTACATTCACGGCACCACCGTCATCGGCGAGAGGAATGTCATCGGACCGAATACCATCATCCGCGATACGACCATCGGGAACGGGTGCAAAATCCTTGCTTCTGTGTTGGAAGGGGCAGTGCTGGAGGATGAAGTGGACATGGGTCCCTTTGCCCGGTTGCGGAAGGGCGCTCACCTGAAGAGTCACGTCCACATGGGCAACTTTGGCGAAGTCAAGGATTCGACCCTGCACGAAGGCGTCAAGATGGGGCACTTCTCCTACATCGGCAACGCCGTCATCGGCGCCAACACCAACATCGGCGCAGGGACGATTACCTGCAACTACGACGGCGAGAGGAAACATCCCACCGTCATCGGCGAGGACGTGTTCATCGGTTCGGATACCATGCTGGTTGCCCCCCTCACCCTGGGCGATGGCGCACGCACGGGCGCCGGCGCGGTCGTCACAAAGGACGTTCCCGAAGATACCCTCGTGGTCGGCATGCCTGCCCGTGCCATTCGAAAGTTGGAGCGAAAGAAAAAAGGATGATGTTGTTTCGTGCGTTCTTTGCAGGACGCGCAACATGGCGGTAGAGACCGCCGAGTACGCTCCTGGAAAATCTTTGCCACAGAACAGGATGATGTCATTGCGGCATTCCCTCCGCAGCAACAGGTGAAATCCATGACCCTCACACAACAGGAAAAACAAGCCCTCGTTGACCTTGCCAACGCCGCCCGCCAGCGCGCCTATGTGCCGTATTCGCATTATCCCGTCGGCTCTTCCCTGCGCACGAAATCGGGGCGCGTGTTCACCGGCGTCAATGTGGAAAACGCCGCCTATCCCCAAACCATGTGCGCCGAACGGATTGCCATCTTCAAAGCCGTTTCCGAAGGCGAGACCGAGTTCGAAGTCATCACGGTCGTCACCGAAAACGGCGGCTCGCCCTGCGGCGGGTGCCGTCAGGTGATGGCGGAGTTTGGCTTGGACACCATCGTCCTTTTGGCGGATGGAAAAGGCAAAATTATCGAGGAAACCACTGTCCGCGAACTTTTGCCGGGCGCTTTTACGCCGGAGAAGTTGGGGAGGTACACAGATAGACAGGTACACAAGTAGACAGGTACACAAGTTTGGGTATCTGTTTCCGTGTTTACCTGTATACTTGTTTACCTGTATTCCTTTTATGCCCGAACCCAAGTTCCGTTCCTTCCGCGTGGATGCCGTCGTGCTCCGCCACAGCGACTACGGCGAAGCCGACCGCCTGCTGACGCTCTTCACGCGCCAACTCGGCAAGACCCGCGCCATCGCCAAAGGCGCGCGCAAGATTGCCTCGCGCAAGGCGGGACATATCGAACCGTTCACCTACGTCAAATTGCAACTTGCCCAGGGGCGCGACATGTTCATCGTCACCCAGGCAGACACGGTGGATGCCTACCTGCCTCTGCGCGATGACCTTGTCCTCACCGGTCACGCCGCTTACGCCCTCGAACTGCTCGACCGCTTCACCTACGACGACCAGACCGAAAACCCGACCCTCTTCCGCCTGCTCACCGACACCCTCTCCCGCCTCGCCTCGCGCCATGACCCCTGGCTGGTCATCCGCTACTACGAAATGCGCCTGCTCGACCACGTTGGCTTTCGTCCGCAACTCTTCGAATGCGTCAATTGCGGGCGCGCCATCCAGCCTGAAGACCAGTTCTTCTCGTTCAGCGCGGGCGGCGTCATCTGTCCGCGCTGCGGGCAGGGATTGAAACACCTGCATAACGTCTCGGTGGAGACGCTCAAGTACCTGCGCCACTTCCAGCGCTCGAGTTATGCCGAAGCCGCTCGCGCGCGTCCCAGCCCCGAGGTCCAGAAAGAGGCGGAAAGTCTCATGCAGGGCTATTTCACCTATCTGCTCGAACGCGAGTTGAACACCCCCGGCTTCCTGCGCAAGATCGTAGGGCGAGATTAATCTCGCCCTACAGGCATCCGTTTCCCCCAATTCAAAACAAAAATCCAGGCGGCAAGCACGACGACCGGTTTCAACATCCGCCACAACAGGATTTGGAACCAGCGCCACTTGAACGCATAGATGACGCTGGCGATGAGCCAGCGCGCGATGAGCGTTTGACCCAGCGCGCTCCGCATCACCCGACGCTTGAATCCAGCAAACGAAAATTCGCCACGCTGAAATGCCTCGCTGATTTCGCGTGCCGCCAGCGCGCCATATCCCAGCGCAATGCTAATGCCCTCGCCGAAGAGCGGGTCTGCGCCGGCGGCGTCGCCCACGAGGAGCACCCTCGGCGCGGACATTCTGTTTTGCGGGCTGAACCAGCGGATGGGGTGACCTTTGATTTCGTAGTCGTTCAGGTCGAAGCCGAAACGCGCCATCTCGTTTGCGAGCGGCTCTTTGAGCGGCGGGCGTTTGCCGTCGGCGAGCAGGTTGGTGTCGTAGATGCCCCAACAGCGCATTGCCTCGCCTTTGACCTGTGTGGGGAAGTCCCAGAGATAGCCGGCGATGTTGTGCGGGACGGGGGAGAATTCGAAGTAGGCAACCCCCTCCCGTCCTCCCGCAGGGTGGTGGGGGTGGGTGGGGGTCAAAACCTCCAACACCCTCGCCGTGTAAACGGGGTCTTTGGGGAAGATGCAGCGGCGTGTGACGCCGTTCGAGCCATCGGCGCCGACGACGATTTGGGCGTGGAAGGTCCCCTGGTCGGTTTCGACGAGGACGCCGTCTGTTTGCGGCAGGACGTTTTTCACCGTCACCCCCTGTTTGATTTCTATGCCTCGGCTCTCTGCTTGTTGCGCCAGCCAGTGATCGAATTCGTCGCGGCGGATGACGCGCAGGGCGTGCCGCCCCGGGATGCGGATGTTCAGCCCTTTGGCTTCGAAGTCGAAATGGATCGCCTCGGCAAAAGCGTGCGGGACTTCGTTCACGTCCAGCCCGAGGTGCTGGAGCAGGATTTCGGCGTCGAGGGTGAGTCCGCCGGCGCACAGTTTGAGGCGCGGATAATGCTCTTTTTCGAGGAGCAGGATTCGGGAGGTCAGATGCGGAGCGATCTGCTGTAGATGCAGGGCGGTGGAAAGTCCGCTGGGACCGCCGCCGATGATGAGGACGTTCAAAAGGTGCGTCGCACTTTTGGAATCTGCGCGAAGCGGCGCGGTGAGCGCTGGCATCTTACTGGATGACGTCAATGGCATGGTGCGACGCACACTTCCGTCAGGCGTAGGCGCCGCTCCAGGTTTCGAAGCGGCGGTCGTCATGTTCGTCCTCTTTGTAGAAGGTGATGTAACTGAGCGCCTTATAGGGGACAAATTTCTTTTCTTTGGGGTTTTTGCGGGCGAGGTCGAAGTAGGTGTGCCAGGTGCCGGAGTTGAAGTAGATTTGGTTGCCGCCGCGCTCGTCGTAATCGAGAGGGACGGTTTCCTGATGGTGAGTGTGACCGTAAATGATGTACCGCGCCGTGTCATCCTGAAAGGCGGGTTCCTGGAGGGCAAATTTGGTGAAGGAACCGTCGCCGCCGAACAGCCGCCGGTTTTGCAGTTTGTAGATGAGGTTGTCGAGGGTTTCGAGCGAGATGAGTTTGGAGATTTTGATTGCCGCCTGCATTTTGTCCACGATGTCAATGCGGAAGGGGATGTCTTTACTGCGGACAAATTGAAGGTTGATGAATTTTTCGGAGAGGTCGTCCCAGATTTTTTTGAGTTCGCGCTCGTCCCAGCCGTTGATCATGTGTTCTTCGGAGAGGCGTTTGATTTGCCCGGAAATCCACAGCGGAGTCGCCAGCGCCGGGCGGACGTTGGTGATGTGGCGCAGGTTATCCACGATCTGGTGGTTGAGCTCGGCTTTGCGTTTGAGTTCTTCGGGGTAACGGTTGCAAACTTCCATGGTGAAGGCGTCGCCGAGGGTGGCATGGTCGCGCCCCAGTTTGGCGTTGAAGTTGAAGGGGTCGTAGTAATCGCCGTGACGGCAAAAGACCCGGTAGCCGCGGAAGAGCCGCTCGATGTCGGGCGCTTCGTCTTGGTCCCAGGGGCGGCTGGGGTCAATCTTTCGCAGGTCGTAGGGGAACGGCGTGGGCGGGTTGGACAAGCCCATCTTGTCAATCAATTCGCGGCGGATGTGGTCGAAGGCTTCGCCCGGCAGGTGGTAGTACCAGTCGTGGTTGCCCACCATGTAGTGAAAGCGCACCTTGAGGGGGATTTTGTTCGGGCTGGCGGCGTCGCGTTCTCCGCTGGCGGTAAGCGGGTCGAACTCGATGAATTCGCCGTTTGCCAGTTTGCGCATCACTTCCAGCGATTCGCGGTTGTGTTCGAGGATGGCTTGGGTCACTTCGAGCAGTTTGGGTGCAAAGAGCGGGTGCGAGGGGGCGCTCCATGGGCGGATGTAGTTCGGTTCCCCCTCCTCGGTAATGCGGATGTGTTTTTGCCCGCCCACCTCGACGTATTCCTCCTGTCCCTTGGGAGGGAACAGCCACTTCGTCGAATGGAGCGGGTCAATGATGTCGCCCAGCAGGATGACATCCAACTCCTCGATGGGGCGATATTTGCCCCGCCGCAGGGAGGCAAAGTGGGCGTCCTGCCGCAAGCGTTTGGCAAACAGATAAAACGCGCTGGCGGGGATGGATGCGGCAGTCGTGCCGTCGCCCAGGTGCAAGTCGCTGATGATGACAAGCATATCGCTCTCCTTTGGATGGGTGGATGCCGTCGCGTCTATTATAGCCCGCACGGACGTGAACGTCCGTGCTATTCGTACAAAGCCGGCTGGAAGCCGGCTAGCGGGCGTAGCGGACGTTCTCTTACGTCCGCCTAACCTTGCGCTGTAATGTTAGTCTGCGGCGGCGGTGACGGGAGCGGGCTTGGGCTGTCCGCGCCAGAAGAACGCCCAGTACATGACCACCGAAATGGTGTAGAGAATGATTGTCCCGATGAAGGGCGGACCAAACCCATAGCGCACTTGCAGCCAGCCGCTGATGGTGGGACTGAACGCCCAGCCGAAGTTCCATGCCATGCTGGTCAGGCTGGCAACCGTGGCGCGGGCAGAAGGGTCCACGTGTTCCATGATGAAGGTCTGATAGACGGGCGAACTCATGTTCATCAGCGCAACGCGGATGTAGTAGGTGGCGGCGCCCACCCAAAAGACCGGCGAAAAACCCAGCAGGATGAGGAAGGGAATCGAAAGCGCCTGCGAGATGACTACCAGTTGAATCTTGCCGGTCCGTTCGGCGAGCGGAGGGGCAATCAAAAGCCCAATACCCATCGCCAGCGACCCCCAGGCGAACAGCGTCCCGATGACCGGGTCGGGCTGGTGATGCACCACGCGGAAGAAGACGTTCATGAACGGCATGACCAGCCCCGCGCCGAGGGAGGTCAACAGCATGGGGAGGATGAGTTTGGTCAGCAGGAGGGGCTGTTGGGCGGCATACTGAAAGGGGGCGAATACGGCGCGTTGACTGCGTCCCAGTTTCGGGGTCCGCAAAAAGAGAAGCGGCAGGATGGCAAGTCCCGCGCCGATGCCGATGACGAGCACCGAGTTCCCGTATGCCAGACTGTCGGTGGGGGAAACGCCCTGCGCCTGTCCCATCCAGGTGGGCAGGTAGCCGCCAATCCAGTTGCCGACGGATGCCATGGTCATCTGCAAACCCTGACCAAAACTGAAGAGATAGGTGCGCTCCTTTTCACTGCTGTTCTCCATCAGGAAGGGCGACATGGTCACGCCTGCCAGGCTTTGGGCAATGCCGGAGAGGATGTTCATCGAGTAGAAGGATGTTTCCGTCTGCCAGACCGCCATGACGAGGATGGACAGGCTCAACAGCGCGCCGGAGAGGAGCAGCGACCCTTTGCGTCCCAGCAGATCTGCCAGGTAGCCCATGGGCAGGGCGGCGAGCAGGGCGACGAAACTGCTGGCAGTGATGAGACTGCCGAGCAGCGCCTCGTCGAAGCCGAGGCTCAACACATAGAAGTTGAAGATGAGGCGAAAGCCGCCCATCACCGCGCCGGTCAAAATGACGTTGAGCAGGTAGAGCCGTGCGTTCGGCGTAAAGGCGCGGACGTGGGATGCATATTCGCCCAGCAGACGAAATGGGCGAAAGATGGGGATGTTCATTCGGTTGTAGAGGTATTTTCCAAAAATGATTTCAGGCTTCCGAATAGCGCGTCGAGCGCCTGCCTGCGGACGGTGTAGCGGTTTTCCTCGTGCAGGAGCGAGAGTTCCACCAGGCTGGCAAGGCGCAGTTCCTTCAAATGGTGGGTGACGGTCGGCGGGCGGAGCTGCAGGCGGCGGGCAATTTCAGAAGGGGTGAGGCTTTCGCTGGTGAGGTAACGCAGAATCTTCAGACGGGTCGGGTCGGCGAGCGCCTTGAGCGAACGGACGAGGGCATCGGGCACCACCTCGCCGGGGATGACGGACATATCTGCCGGGCGTGCGCCAAACGCCAGCAGAATGGTGTCGTTGTCTAACTTTTCGAAGAAGACCAGCGGGGTGATCCAAAACGCCGGAGCAATGATGAAGCGCGAGACGGTGAACTCATCCCCCAGTTGCAGCCCCTGGGTGATTTCGGTGAAGAACTTCTCGAAACTCATCGAGGTGGAGAGCGCCTGTGCGCGTTCCAGCGCCGCTTGCAGGACGGGAGCGACCCGTTTTTCCTCCTCCTCGAAAAATGCCTGATAGTAGGACTGGAACGCTTGCAGATATGCTTCGCCGAGTTCCGCCGGTTTGCTCCACCAATCCAGAGCGTATTCGACGGACTCGCGCTTGATGTTTTTGTTCTTCTTGCCGAGCATCTTCAGCAAAAAATCGGCGTCATCACTGGACCATGTGCCTGTTTCAGCGATGCGGCGGAGACTTTCGTTGAATTTTTTGTGGTTTTCCGAATCGGGGGTGCCGTCGCTTTCGTAGGTTTCGTTGACGCGGTACAGGAGCATCATCCGTTCGGCAGGCGGAATCTGCTTGAGCGACCAAAGCGCGCTGATGGCGTCCTTGGGCGCCGGCAGGGTGTGGAGCCACTTGAGCGGCACGCCGAGAAGCGGATACAGGTCCTCCAGGAGTTTGCGCTCCGTGGTCGGGATGCGGGCGCGGACGCTGGCAGCGTAAGCGGGACGGATGCCGAAATACTCCGGCTCGATCAACACATGCAGGCTGATGAACAGTTCGTAGGCTGTGCCGCAGTCCCATTCAATGGCAGGGGAGAAGGCAGGCTTGTTGGTCATTGGCTCCATAAATGTCTTGCCGCTCCTGAAATCACCTGGAAAGCAGTTTTTTGCCGAGGGAGATCAGCGTCTCACCCGTGTTTTCGTCAATTGTCTCGTTGAAGGGCGGAACGTGCTTGAAGATCATCCCGAACGTCAACAGCACCTGTCCGGTCTGGTGGGTGAGAGGAGTTTTGTGGGGCTTCTTTTCGTTTTTGAGTTCTGTAAGGGTCATTTCTTCCAAGACCTGATTGGTAGACATGGCTGTTCTCTCCTCGAATAAAGCGGTTGGTTAGGCGAATGCCTTTTTTAGACCGATGTCTAATTAGATAATAGTCTAAATCTTTCCGGCTGTCAAGAGGCATTATTTGCCTTTTATGCACGTTTCCAAACTTTCCCGGCGTATAATCGCCGCAAAGGAGACCCCCATGACCCGAAACATCCTGGCGTGGCTGTTGATCCTCTTCAGTTCGCTGTTTTTGCTGCTGAGCGCTGCCGGCACCGCGGCGGCGTGGGTCTATAACGAACCGCTGACCCACC
>Ga0101944_10001194_pt1 | contig 58281 bp, 53 predicted proteins | sample DewCreD2012metaG_FD_75245 | JGI IMG/M metagenome (GOLD analysis project Ga0101944, IMG submission 75245) | Hot spring sediment bacterial and archeal communities from British Columbia, Canada, to study Microbial Dark Matter (Phase II) - Dewar... ...
CAGGGCATCGTTCACAATCTTTGGTTTATCACATGAAAAAATAATGAGTGAATTAGAATTAAGCTGTAATCTGTCAACAAGCTTTTGCTTTTCACTATCGCTTAAAAATTTTGCTATCCCTGTTTCAAAACCACTCCCTGTATAGCGCACACTTGGAAGCCCCATAGCTTTAAAGGCACGTACATAGTTAATATACTCATCAATCATTGCCCGCGAAATCTTGCCTTCATCATTGACAACTATCGCTTTAATTATTCCGCTGTTTTCCAGTGCCGATTTGAATACATTAAATGATGAACCGGTAAAGATATCACTTACATCAGTAAGCTCCAATCCAAAACGTGTATCAGGGGCATCCTTGCCATAACGCTGCATAACCTCATCATACGTTAATACCGGAAATGGAGTGGCAATTTCTTTCCCCAGCACCTGCAAAACTATCTCTTTCAGAAGCCCTTCAATAATATCCATAACCATACGGGGATTAACAAATGACATTTCCAGGTCAACCTGCGTAAACTCAGGCTGGCGGTCATTGCGCAAGTCCTCATCACGGAAGCATTTAGCAATCTGGAAGTAGCGGTCAAAACCGGAAATCATCAAAATCTGCTTAAAAAGCTGTGGTGATTGCGGCAGTGCATAAAACATACCGCGGTTAATACGGCTTGGAACCAAAAAATCACGTGCACCCTCAGGTGTAGATTTATTCAATATAGGCGTTTCAACTTCAATAAACCTGTTATCGGCAAGATAACGCCGTATTGCCTGCATAACGTTATGGCGCACTATAATAGCTTGCTGCATATCAGCCCTGCGTAGGTCCAGATAACGGTACTTTAGCCTCACCTCTTCATTCAGGTTAGTATAGGTGTCAATGGGAAATGGAGGCACTTCCGATTCTGATAAAATGGAAATATCCTGACCAATAATTTCTATCATACCTGTTTTCAGATTGGGATTCACTGTATCCTCAGAACGCTTAGCTACCTCACCTGTTATAAAGATACAGTATTCACTTTTCACCTTATCAGCTTTTTCATACGCACTGCTATTTTTGGAGGCATCAAACACTACCTGTATTATACCTGTCACATCCCTCATCTCAATAAATATTATGCCACCTAAATCACGCTTGGTATCAACCCAGCCTGCTAAACGTACCAATGTGCCAACATCATTAAGAGTCAATTCACCGCAATAGCTTCTTTGTTCAAACATTCCCCTAACCCAATAGAAAATAATATAGCAACATATCAGAATCAATATAAAATTCAAAAAAATATTACAATATGCTGCCGTTCCCAGGGCATTTTTCCGGCAACAGAGCATAGTATCCAATAATTTTATTTCGATAGTATTACGAAGGCAGGCTTATTTTTGTCAAGTAATTATATATATGTGCATTATTTCATTTTTTTAAAGGTATCCACAATAGCTTGGCACTGTTTTTGGGACTTCCCTTCGGCAATAATCCTGAATATTGGCTCCGTATTTGAAGGGCGCAAATGTACCCACCCACCTTTAAAGGCATCATTTTGTACAAAATCTATGCGTATGCCATCAAGAGTATTAATGACTTCACCAGCGTACTGCTCTTTTATTTTTTGGGCGATAGTTACTGTATCAAATCCACTGCCAATATTCATAGTATCCTTGTGCATATAATACACTGGGAGCGACGCTACAATCTGTGAAATAGGCTTGTTGTGATGGGCCATCAACTCCAGGCAGTAGGCGATACCCACTAAACTATCGCGCCCGTAATGAACCTCAGGCGCAATAACACCACCATTACCCTCGCCACCAATAACTGCTTTATATTGTTTCATTGCCTCAACCACATGAATCTCACCAACCTTTGAACGGTATACCGGTGCGCCAAATTGTGCAGCAACATCCTCAATAGCTTTTGTTGTGGACATATTCACCACAACAGGCCCTTTCTTGTTTTCCAGTACGCGCATGGCAGCTAATGTTACGGTAAGCTCCTCGCCAATTGGATTCCCTTTTTCATTAACTATCGCTAACCTGTCCGCATCCGGGTCCTGGGCAAAGCCAATATCAGCCTTGTGTTTTTTCACAGCCTGTGATAATGCTTTTAGATTTTTTGCAACAGGCTCCGCACCGCGGGGGAATGTACCGGTACTCATATCGCAATAAATGGGGAATACTTTGCATCCTAATTTCTTCAACAGTTGCTGGGTAATGAGTGAACCAGCACCATTCACTGAATCAAGTACAACCGTGAATTTCTTTTTTTTGATAGCAGCAATATCTATGGCAGCCAGCACTTTTACAATATGGATGTTTGCCGCAGAACTATCGCACATAACAGGCTTTATGTGATTCCATTGTGCACTAAATGGCGTAATGGCATCAACAAGTTTAAGAAATGCATTCATCTCATCAGGCCCAAAAAAGCTACCGGTTTTATTTATAAGCTTGAACGCATTCCACTGTATTGGATTATGCGATGCTGAAATTACCACACCACCCTTTGCCTTAGTATGCTCCACCATAACCTGCACGGTAGGCGTTGGCACCACACCAATATCAACAACCTGACACCCGCATAATGACAGCACACTCTCAAAACACTGTGCAATCTGCTGTCCGGTGATGCGGGAATCCCGGCCAACAATAACCTTGCCTCCTCCAATGTGCCTTGCAAATGCCATTGCCACCCTGGTAATCAAATCAGGCGTGAAAGAATCTCCAACCACACCTCGGATGCCCGAAATACTTTTCATTAAGCTCATAGTTAGCCTCGCCTGCTTCGTCGCGTTTTTTTACGTTTCACGCCACCCGTTATCTCCCTGTTTTTATCTTCAGCCTGACTGCGGACCACAGGCCGTGATGTTGCAGCAACAGGGATCCCACCAGCACCAAATTGTTCAACTTCAGGCTTTATCTCCTGGCCAAACGGTATGGGGAGCTCTTCAGGCTTAATTTCAATTTCCTCAACCTTCTGCAAGCGTACTTTCAACAGCATGTCAATGATATCTAATTTAAGATTATCAAGCATCTCGTTGAAAAGCTCAAAACCACGCAGTTTGTACTCAACCAGTGGATTTCGCTCACTGTATCCAGCTGTCCATATACCATCACGCAGATCATCCATTACCAGCAAATGATCACGCCACTTGGTATCAATCACCTGAAGCGATACCAACCGCTCTAACGTGCGCATATGGTCGCTGCCAATCTCTTCTTCTTTGGCTTTATACAATTTAAGCAAATGCTCTTTAATTGTATTAATAAGTTCATCGTGTGAGAGTTTTTCAACAGCAACTCCAATTTCTTGAAAATCAAACCCAAACTTGGAACGTAAAAATGCATTAATGCCTTCAATATCCCAATCCTCGGCATGGCGTTTTTCTTCTGTAAACATCGGGATCCAGCTTTCCACAACATCATCTATATACTCACGTATCTTGGGCGATACATCTTCCCCATCAAGGATTGCATTGCGTTCCTTATAAATATACTCGCGCTGGCTGTTCATGACGTCGTCATATTCCAGCAGATGCTTGCGGATTTCAAAGTTTCTGCCTTCAACCCTTTTCTGAGCATTTTCAATTGCTCGGGAAACCATCCTGCTCTCAATTTCCTGCCCTTCCTCCATACCTAAACGCTGCATGACACCTGAAATCCTATCAGATCCAAAAACACGCATCAGGTCATCCTCAAGTGAAAGATAAAACCGTGAAGACCCGGGATCCCCCTGCCTGCCTGAACGCCCGCGCAACTGATTGTCAATTCGTCGTGCTTCATGCCGCTCAGTCCCCAAAATATGCAAGCCACCCGCTTCAACTACTTTATTATGATTTAAAAGCCACTCCCTGCCTTTTCGCACAATATCAAGTGCCTTATGCTGATCCTGCCCAATCATGGTATTTGCCAATTGTTCTGCTTCTTCAAAATTACTCTTTAATACTGCTTCCCTGAAACGCTCCCACTGATGTGCATCATGAATGGGCTTGTGGTTTTCCAGCTCATCTAAATACGTCTTTCTGCCGCCCAGCACTATATCAGTACCACGGCCTGCCATATTTGTGGCAATAGTTACTGTGCCAGGGCGCCCTGCCTCGGCAATAATCTGTGCCTCTTTCTCATGATACTTTGCATTTAACACATTGTGCGGGATCCCAAGCCTTTTCAGCATATCCGACAATTTTTCTGATTTTTCAATGGAGATAGTACCCACAAGAACTGGCCTTCCCGCCTGACGCAGTTCCTGAATTTCCTGCACTATTGCATTGAACTTTTCTTTTTCGGTGCGATAGATCCTGTCAGGATAATCGGTTCTTCGTACCGGTTCGTTTGTTGGGATGACAACTACGTCTAAATTATATATCTTTTTAAACTCAATTGCTTCGGTATCAGCAGTACCGGTCATGCCGGCTAACTTTTTATACATCCTGAAATAATTCTGGAATGTAATCTGGGCAAATGTCTGGCTTTCACGAGCTATTGGCACATTTTCCTTTGCCTCTAATGCCTGATGCAATCCATCAGAATATCGCCTTCCAGGCATAAGCCTTCCCGTAAATTCATCAACGATGATGACCTGCCCATCTTTAACAATGTAATCGATATCGCGTTTAAATAGTGTATGCGCTTTTAAAGCCTGATTAACATGATGTACCAATTCAATATTACGGCTATCATACAGATTATCTATCTTTAAAAGCCTTTCAACGTGCTTGACACCTTCTTCGGTTAAAAGGGCATTGCGGTCTTTTTCGTTTACTTCATAATCAACGCCTTCCTTAAGGCTTGGGATAATTTTATTAATAAGATAGTATTTCTTGGTGGATTCGTCAGTGGAACCTGAGATAATAAGCGGTGTTCGTGCTTCATCAATAAGTATTGAATCTACTTCATCAACTATCGCATAATATAACGGACGCTGCACCCGTAAGGATTTATGCTCAACCATATTGTCACGCAGATAATCAAAGCCAAATTCATTGTTGGTTCCGTACGTTACATCACACCGGTAGGCCTTCTGGCGTGCATAATAATCCATATTGTGCTGAATAACGCCAACCGTTAGCCCTAAATATTTATAGATTGGACCCATCCACTCAGAGTCACGGCGTGCCAGGTAGTCGTTAACAGTAACAACATGAACACCCTTTCCAGCCAGTGCGTTAAGATATACCGGCATTGTTGCAACCAAGGTCTTTCCTTCACCGGTCTTCATTTCTGCAATCTTACCCTGATGCAGAACAATTGCACCCATGAGTTGTACATCAAAATGCCTCATACCTATAGTACGCCATGCAGCTTCACGCACCATGGCAAATGCATAGGGCAATAGCTCATCAACAGGTTGCCCCTGCTCAATGCGCCCTCTGAATTCAGCAGTTTTTGCCAGCATCTGGTCCTGTGTTAATTTTTTTACTTCATCTTCAAGTGCATTTATTTGTGCAACAATGGGCTGTAGCTTTTTAATGTCACGTTCGTGCTTGGTGCCAAAGAATAAACTCAAGATTTTATCTATCATATTTTTTCCCTAAAATATATTAAAAGTTAAGATTACTATCGAATTAATGAAACTTTATAAAACTATTATTTTAATATTCGTTTTTAATATAGGCTATATTTTAGAAACAATCTTATATCCCATGTTACATAAAATAATTTACTATTTAGTGCGCCTGTATTAATCAAAATACTATTAAATCATCTCTGTTAATGACTTCTTCATAGTATTGTGAACCAAATATTTTCTTTATCTCCTGTGTGTTTTTTCCTTTAATTTTATCCAGTTCTTCACTGGTATAATTGACAATACCTTTTGCAATCAGGGTTCCTCTTTTATCAGTAATTTCTACTGCATCACCCAAGTCAAAATTTCCTTCTACCTGTGTTATGCCTATTGCCAGCAAGGATTTTTTATTTTCTTTAAGTGCCCTGACAGCTCCATCATCTATAATAAGCTTTCCTTTTGGTTTAACATTGAATGCTATCCAGCGCTTTTTGCTTTTCAATTGCGTTTTTCCTAAAAAAAGTGTGCCAATCTTTTCACCCTGCATGATTCGCCTGAGTATATGTTCTGTCCTGCCATTAGCAATAATCATCATCTCGCCGGATTGTATGACAATTTCACCTGCTTTGATTTTTGTATGCATCCCACCTGTTCCATGCTCACTGCCGGCACCCCGGCAACGTTTTCTTACCTCGTCATTAATTTCATGGATTTCTGCCACTGGTTGGCTGTCACCTTCTTCCCAGTAAAAGCCATCAACATCGGATAACAGCACTAAAAGATTTGCCTGTACTATATTGGCAACATGGGCAGAGAGTGTATCATTATCGCCAAATTTAATCTCTTTTATCACAACAGAGTCATTTTCATTAACTATCGGTACCACACCCATTTCTAAAAGTGCGTTTAAGGTATGGCGGGCATTTAAAAACCTGCGCCTGTGTTTCACATCATCTTCGGTAAGTAATATCTGTCCAACTTCATAGCCATATTTGTTAAAGCACTCCCTGTACACATCCATAAGTATTGATTGCCCAATGGCAGCTAAAGCCTGCTTTTCGGGTATGGTGCACAAATTCCGTTTTTTCTTCATAACCGCTGAACCGGCACTGATAGCTCCGGAACTAACGATGACTATCCGGTACTTTTTCTTTAATAAAAATACAACATCATCAACAAGTCGCGTTACCTGCTTTTTTGATATGCCCGATTCATCAGTTATTAAGGATGATCCAACTTTAACAACTATTGTTTTTACATGTTTTAAATATTGAGAACGTGGCATGCAATTATTCCATTAATAAAAAAAGTTTTTCTATTAATATATTGATATTATATCCTGTCAATGATGATATGGGAAGCACTGTATATTTTTCTTTTTCAAGCAATTCAACCCGCTTATTCAAAATCGATTCATTGACAACATCACTTTTTGTTAGCAAAATCATGGAAGTTCTTTGAGGTAAATCTTTATTGTATGTGGACAGCTCCGCTTTCAACAGTGAAAGTGTGTACAGCGGGTCAGCATCAATTGCCTCAATACAGAATAAGATAATCCGTACACGCTCAATATGCTGCAAAAACGATAGCCCAAGTCCCATTCCCCTATGGGCTCCTTCAATGATCCCTGGAATGTCTGCTATTTTAATTATTGTTTCACCCCGTTCTATAACTCCCAAATTAGGTATAAGGGTGGTAAACGGATAATCCGCAATCTTTGGCTGTGCATTTGTGATAGCAGCAAGCAATGTTGATTTGCCCACATTGGGAAGCCCAACCAAACCCACGTCAGCAATTAATTTTAAGTTTAGCAAGATGGAACGCTCTTCACCTGGCATACCGGGCTGTGAAAAACGTGGTGCCTGATGTGTTGCGGTTTTAAAAAATGCGTTGCCCTTTCCTCCCATACCGCCTTTGGCTACACACACCGTATCCCCTTCATTGACAAGATCAGCTATAAGTTCTCCGGTTTCTGCATCAAGCACCTGAGTTCCTGCCGGAACATAGATAACCAAATCCTGCCCATCTTTTCCATGGCGGTTTTGACCCATTCCAAAGCCACCATTTGGGGCTTTATATATCCTATCCTTAAAGAGATGCCCCAGGTTATAATATCCCTGCTGTGCCTGTATTATAACATCACCGCCTTTTCCTCCATCACCACCATCAGGGCCTCCTTTGGGGATATACTTTTCTCTTCTGAAAGAAACAGCACCGGCACCACCTTTGCCGGCACGCACTTTTATGACTATGTTATCTTTAAATTTTGCCATTGTATAGCCTGTTTATTAAAAACATTTATTATAGGATAGCTCATTATATTTGCCATACATGAAAATAGATCATTTTGTATCATTTTGATTTAGTTAAGAAATCCAATACTCCTTTTTTAACTACCCAATCTCTAAGTGATCAGATTATGTAAAACTGGTTTAAGCGGTTTTAGCTCTATACAAAAGCAACTATCTAATAAATAAAAAAAGCTTATATTGTTACAACAACAATACAAGCTTTTATTAATAGTGCTGTAAATATTTAAGTATAATTTTTGTTACGCCTGAACAGGATACACTGAAACCTTTTTTCTTTCCTTATCAAGACGCTCAAATTTTACTATCCCGTCAGATACTGCAAAAAGAGTATCATCACTGCCACGCTTTACATTAATGCCCGGATGCAGTTTTGTACCACGCTGCCTCACAATAATAGACCCGCTTTTTACAAACTGCCCGGCAAATACCTTTACCCCTAAGCGCTTGGATTGGGAATCGCGCCCGTTCCGTGAAGAACCGCCACCTTTTTTATGTGCCATATATTCACCTCATTACTTCAGTTATTGTCGAAATATATATTACTCATGTATAGTTACATGTACAAACTCAGGATATTGTTTCCTGATCTCGTTTATTCCAATGATAAAAACACTTACAATGCTTTCACAACAAATCTTTTGCGTATCAGTAAGCTCACTAACATTGACAGAAAACTCCAGCACTCCTTCCTGTTGATTAATGTTATGAGCTATCTCATAAAATTCTAAAGCTAAAACCACAGACTGCGATAATGCCGAAACACCAGCACATACTATATCATTGCCTTTTGATGCCAGCCCTGAATGCCCTGTTATACTGACAGAACACACAGTAGATAAACTGATATGGCCGTTTTTAACGTCTATTCCCTGTAATGTGATAGTGATCACTATTTAACTGACATGTCAACTATTGTAATACTGGTATAAGGCTGCTTGTGCCCTATTGTTCTGGTGTAATTTTTACGTTTTCTGAACTTTATACCACGAACTTTCTGGCCACGCACTACACCAGCAACCTTAGCGTTAACCTGAACATTTGATAAATATGGCTGCCCTACTAAAACCTTATCACCATCAACCAACATCATAACCTTATCGATAGTTACTGTTTCATCATTGTTTGCTTCCAGCAGGTCAACAGCTATAGTTTTATCCTTTTCTACTTTATATTGCTTGCCAGCTATTTCAACGATTGCGTACATACATTTCTCCCGGATTTTTGAAATTGGATTATATAATAACAATGGGAGGCCATCCTCCCTGTATTGGGCCCACAGGGATTCGAACCCCGGACCTACTGATTATGAGTCAGCCGCTCTAACCTGCTGAGCTATGGGCCCTGTGAAATGACAAAGTAATAATAACAGTATAATTATGTCAACAAAATTAAATAATACAAATTTTTTTTCATTTGCAGATTCAAAATTGAAGCGCTATGTTAAGTAAACATCACTATGCCGTTTTTCCTATATTTAGATTTAGCATTTTTTGCATTTATTTTTTCCTAAAGAATCCTATTCTTCTTTACCTTTTTTCTCATCCTTTGCAGAGCTATACTTATACACCTTCATTCCCGGCTTTAAATCTTTTATTGAACCGCTTACAACCTTACATTTTGCTGTCGTCATCATTGGAAAATGTGCATTTAATATTATCATCTTCTCGCCGCTAAAGGTGCATAACTTATCAAATATTTTAACCTTTTCAGCAATCTTGCCTGCCACTATTGCTTCATTGCCTTCTATTGAGAGTATTGTTCCAATAAAAGCACCTGCATATTCGTAGTGATGGATTTTTTCCTGTGCTGTTAATGGATTTTTTATAAACCCCCATTTGCCAATTTTTTTAACACGAGCCATACCTTCGGAAAAATTCCCTGCTTCATCAAAATCAAGTTGTGGTTTTATGACATACTTTCCTTCTTTGTTGATATACCCCCATCCACCATTCCAAACACGAGCTATGCCTTCGCAAAAACTCCATGCTTCATTAAACTGCGGTTTTATGACATACTTTCCTTCTTTGTTGATATACCCCCATTTGCCATCTTTTTTAACAGGAGCCATGCCTTCTAAAAAATGACTTGCCTCATCAAACTGCGGCGCTATGATAATATCCCCTTCTTTATTGATATACCCCCATTTGCTTTCAGTAGTGTTACCATAAAAATCTAATCGACCAATATAAACACGAGCCATGCCTTCGGAAAAACCATCTGCATAATCAAACTGTGGCTCTATAATAATTTTCCCTTCTTTGTTGATATATCCCCATTTGCCTCCTTGAGGAAAACCATGTTCATTCAAAGGACCTTTATAAACAACAGCCATCTCTTCGGAAAAAGCATATGCCCAATCGAACTGCGGCTCTATAACAAACTTTCCTTCTTTGTTGATATATCCCCATTTATCATATTTTGCAACAGGAGCCATACCTTCGTAAAAATCATATACCCAATCAAACTGTGTCTCTATGACATACTTTCCTTCTTTGTTGATATACCCCCATTTGCCACCTTTGTTAAATATTTTATCCCAAATGCTTCTTTTTCTAACAGCAGCCATGCCTTCGTGAAAAGCATATGCCCAATCAAACTGTGGTTCAATGATTTTCCCTTCTTTGCTCACATATCCATATTTGTAATTTTCCCAAACAAGCGCCATACCTTCTGAAAAAGCATATACATTTTGAAATTGCAACCTTATAACCATTTTACCTTCTTTGTTGATAAACCCATTATTAACCAGAGCCATGCCTTCGTGAAAATCCCATGCCTTATCAAACTGTGGCTCTATCAGCCACTGAATATTGTTTCTATCATTTTGTGAATGTAGATTTACAGAGACGTTAAGCAAAAATAATGCCATCAGCACTGTTATAAGCATAGCATGTTTTTTATTTATAAATCTTTTCATGGTATATCTCCTAAAAAACAATTTTTCAGTTCCTTACTGGTGATATTCATGAGTTTTTCTGTAACATAAAAAATATTTTGTCAATGTTTTTTGGGGAGGGATTTTTGCACATGCAACTTAAAGAATAAAATACAACATTAAAACAACCTTTTTCAAATCTGCCTTTATTCATTTGCATAAACTATTATAATAAAAAGCCGGGTTTTTGCCCAGCTTGTTTATTTTAATTGTTTTAAAAAAGTTCCCTCTATAGTTGTGTGTTTTTCTTTTGTAGGTGCCCTTTTAAACGATTGGTAAAATGTTAACCTTTTTTAATTTTTTGCAACATACGGGCTTGATGATTTCTCAGTTCCAAAGTAAAACTGCTTTTCATTAATTTCAATGGCATCATTATATGCTTCAACAATACCAACCACATGAATAAGTGCTCCAACAACAAATAACAATCCCGACAGAATAAGCCGCGATTTTTTCTCGGTTGATGAATCTGTTTTAATCAGTGCTACGTAAAGATAATATGCGGAAACAGAATATGCAGTAGCAGTTAACAGGCAAAAACCTGCTGCTTTGAGGTCATTGCGTAGATAAACATGCCCCCCGCCAGGAATTATTAATGACAACAAACATGCCAGCCTTGGGTCTCTTTGCATGTTGGGTGATTCTTCGCGGCGCTCCTTTGCTTTTTGGGAAAATTCATCATAAGGAACATCTTTATATTTTTTACCTGCATCAGATTCTATTGTTTGCGCCATCAATGGATAGCCAATAAAATTGATGGAAAGTGTTATAACCAATAGGGCTGCTATGTACTTAATAAACATAAAACTATATATAATTCCCTTGCTATTCTTGTGTACCATAAACAATATCCCTTTTTTATTAATATACTTTTACATATATATGCAAATAATGCCAAAAGATGCTTTATTATATAGGTATATAATATAAAAGTCAACTATTATTCTTATCATTTATTATTTATCTGAAAGCAGAACTGTTGTCCTGTTTCTACCCTGCTCCTTGGAAATATATAATGCCTTATCGGCTCGTTCAATAATATTCTTTGTTGATATATCAATAGCAGGATTGAACTGTGTAATTCCCAGCGAAACTGTCACACCCAACTTTTTTCTTTTAAAAAGCACATAGGACTTTTGAACTGATATGCGAACACGCTCAGCTACCTTAAATGCTTCATTTATGTCAGTATGTGGCAATATAACAGAAAATTCTTCACCACCATAGCGTGCCGCTATATCGCTTTGCCTTACGGAACTTGAAATAACAGAAGCAACATTTTTCAATACCATATCACCACAGCTATGCCCATACGTATCATTGAAGTTTTTAAAATGGTCAATATCCATCATTATCAGTGATAGAGGAAGGCTGCTTTTTAACGATTTTTCGCGTTCTTCAATTAATGCTGTCTGAAAATAATGGTGAATTTTAAGCTTTGTCATCATATCGGTTGTAGCCAACTCGTAGAGGTAAGCATTTTGAATAGCAATGCCAGCCAGGGAAGCAATGTTCAACATATACTCCTTATCAGATTCGCTAAAACCTTTCTGGTTTATCCGTTCAGCAAGCACAATGATTCCATTCAACGTACCCTTACCCTTCAAAGGGACAATTAATGATGGGTCTAATTTGAGAAAGGTTTCCAGTGAAGGCTCATCAGGCAATAGTTCCTTTAATTCATTTAATGTATAACAGCGGAAATTGGCATCAAGAAATTGTATAAGCTTGGAATTTGCAGGTATCAGATATTCATGTTTATGATCTATCTCAAAACCCTTATAGTTTCTATGTAATACAAACTCTTGCCGGTCAATACTTCTATGTGTAAAAATACCAGCCTTTAAAAGCTGCATCTGTCCCATACAGGTTAAAAGTATTGAATCAATCAGAACATTATAATCTAAAGTGGAATTTAACCCCTTGCTTATCTCAATAAGCTGCTTTAGATCATAGATCTTTCGCTCATATTGCTCTATTTCAATAGGGAATTTTATATCTTCATCGTATAATGACATGTCATCATTCATGTGTTTCACCATTTAACCACACAATGTAATAGCATTGTGTAAATCTATCCTTCCATCATATATTGCCTTACCAACAATACAACCCTTTAATCCTTTATGTTCATATTGTTTTAACTTTTCCAAATCTTCAATAGCTGAAACACCACCTGAAGCAATAAGAGCTATGCCAGGAATTTCAGATAAAATTTTCTCTATAGACGTAAAATTGGGTCCCTGAAGCATCCCATCAGTTGCTATATCTGTATAAATAATCTCGGAGATGCCAATGCTTTGAAGCTCCTTTATACATTTGATTGCATCCATGTCAATTATTTTTTTCCAGCCATGTGTTGCTACTTTTAAATCCTTTGCATCCACTCCCGCTATTATATATTCTTTGAATCGCTTTGCTATATCCCTGAAAGAATCCTCGATTAATATAGTTCCAATTATAATGCGTTCTATCCCTTCATCCAGATACATCTTTATTGCTGTTTCAGTTCTGATTCCGCCACCTATTTCAATAGGGATTGAAACTGCTCTGGCTATCTTCTTTACTATATGCATATTGACAGGCTGCCCTTCAAAAGCCCCATCCAGGTCAACAACATGGATTAATTTTGCCCCTGCTTCTTCAAACTGCTTTGCTATTGTTTCAGGATCATAGGAATAGACTGTTTCCTGTAAAGGGTTACCCTGAACCAGGCGAACACATCGGCCTTCTTTTAGATCTATCGCAGGTATTACGAGCATGCCAACCTCACAAAATTTTCAATCATCTTTAGGCCATATTTATGGCTTTTTTCAGGATGAAATTGCGTTGCAATACAGTTACCTTTGCCAACAATACTTGCAAATTCAACTGCATACTGCGTTTGGCCAATTATCCATGAGCTATCGTGTACAACCGGATAATATGTATGAATAAAATAAAAATAGCTGTGTTGCGGTATACCATCAACAACAGGGTGATATTGTTTGAATACAACCTGATTCCACCCCATATGTGGCACTTTCAAATCTGTGGTAAATCGTACCACAGCACCAGGTATTATGTCAAGCCCCTTATGGTGGCCAAACTCCTCGCTAGTACTGAACAAAAGCTGATAACCCAGGCATATTCCAAAAAAATATCCTCCTGCCTTAATAAAATCAATAAGGGGTTTAATCCAACCCAAGCTGGTTAAATTTTCCATCGCATGCCCAAAAGCTCCATCACCGGGCATTATAAGTGCCTTAGAGGTAGCAATACTAGCGGGGTCAGAGCTTACCCGCACATCACTGGTATATTTTTCAACTGCCTTCACTACCGAACGCAGGTTCCCCATGCCATAATCAATAACTGTAATCATAAGACACCTTTTGTGGAAGGGATGCCGGTGTTATCGCCTATTGTGTATGCCCTGTAAAGGGCAATACCTGCAGCTTTGAATATTGACTCATGAATATGGTGCCTGTTATCGCCATATAATTGTTGAATATGCATGGTAACTTGCGCATTGTGTGCAAATGCTTTGAAAAACTCTAATGTCAATTCCTCACTGTATGTTTGTATCAAGCCATTTAACTTTTCGCCTCTATACACAAAATACCCTCGACCTGATATATCAACTATTACACTGCTACAGGCTTCATCCATAGGTACTATCGCCTGCCCAAACCTAACAATTCCCTGCTTATCACCCAAAGCCTTTTGGAATGCCTTCCCTAAGCAAATCCCTGTATCTTCTATTGTATGATGAGCATCAACCTCTAAATCACCTTTTGCATTCAATTGAATGCTCATTCTTCCATGAGCTGCAAAAAGTGTCAGCATATGGTTAAAAAAACCAATGCCCGTTTGTATAGTGCTTGGTTGTATACTATCAAGAAAAAGTTTTAAGGTAATATCAGTTTCTTTTGTTTTGCGCTCAATATGTGCAGACCGTTCCATTGTTTCATTCTCCTGTATTTAAAACTCATACCCCAAACTGAAAACAATCTCTTTATGGCCAAACCCTGAATAATAATACGGCCAGGCATAGTCAAGCTTTAAAATAACTATCGGATACAAGGTAAGGCGGAACCCAAAACCCATATCCATTTTAAAATCCTGAAATTCACCTGTTTCCTTATTCATAAATGTATATGTATTATCCCACGCTGAACCGGCATCAACAAATAAAACACCGCCAATATTGCCAATTTTTAAAAACAATGGCCATCCCATTCGTATTGATTCAATAAATGTAAACCTGAATTCAGCATTAAATAGAAAAACATTGGTGCCACCGTACTCTATAAACGGATGCCCACGCAAGGTGTTAAATCCACCAATATAGTACTTGAAATATTCTTTCTTTTCCCCAATTATTTTTCCACCAATCCCTCTGAACGCCAGCACATACTGTTTGTCCAGGAAGAAATAATGCCGCACATCAACATCAATACTGCTAAATGAATAATCCTGGCCTGTTACATTAACAACCTGGGTAAACATTATCTGCCCGCGTGTGCCGCGCAGCGGTGCTAAAAAACCCCACAATACATTATCGTAGTTATACGACACCGAAACTGAATTTAAATTGGCAAAAACATCAGGGCGCTGGTCCAGGTAGCTGTAATCACGTTCATAGCGGCTTGACGATACACGTGTGCTAAACCTGGAAAATTTGGTAAACGGGTAGCTTGCAATCGCATATACCCCATAGTGGTCCATTGACAGAGTGGACCAGTAGGCATTGTGAATAAGGTCATTTATACTTGCCAATGTAAAGATGCCAAAAGGATTTTTTTGCCTGAAAAACCCCAACGAATAATCCCAGCGGTAGCGCAGATAAAGATACTGTACATCCCAGTTTAAATAGTTTGCACTGCTGCCATAGCGCAAATAATCCGTTGTTACCACAATACGGTTATCACCTAAATAATCACTGAAACTCATCTGGGCAAAGCCAGCAAAGCCATAGCCCACTGTGCCACCAAGCCCAAAAAATACCCAATCCGGCGAAACAGTAGTAGTGTAATTATCCCACATAGCCTGTGATAGCGGGAAGTAGTTTTGGGGCAATATAACCGGCATATGCTGTGTATTAAAGGGCGGGGCGATAGTTACCGGTTTAATGTCTTCTTTTATGAATATATCATACCCGCCATTCTGATATGATACAAATGCAATTTTCTTTGCATCAGGGAAAATGCGGGGATAAAATATTCCGGTTGAAGCATTGGTTATCTTTGTTTCGGTTGATTTGGATATATCATATTGATAAACATTATATATCCCTTCCCTGTTTGAGATATATACAATGCTATTACCATCCTTTGCAATATCAACCTGTAAATTTTTTGACTGTGGCGGCACAAGAACTTCACGGGCATTTGTTGTAAGCGTATGTTTAATGATAGCATACTGTTGGCTAGAATAATCTCCTGTAGGATAATTGGATGAATAAAAGATAACGGTATTGCCGGCAGCAAGTTTTGGGTACCGTTTACTGTATACATCATGTGTTACCTGTTTTAACGATTTGTCTTTAAGTGAATATATATATACATCACTTTGTGTATTGGTCTGACCAATAAAGCAAATATACTCACCATCAGGCGATAAGGAAGGGTCCTTTATTGACCTGAAGGGCAATACAATTTCTTTTAAAATTTTTCCATTATCTGCACTAATAATAAATATAACATCCCTGTTTTTTGACTGGGATACAAAGACAATGCCTTTGCCATCGGGTGTCCATGACAGATAGTTGTCAAGTAAATGCATGCCTTCAAATTCGGATGTTTCATTGCCTTTAAGTATGACCTTTGCTTTCTGCTCTGCTTCCTTTTCACCAATTGTTATGATTGAAATGGAGGAATAGATATCCCTGTTGTCAATATACGCTATTTTCTTCCCATCGGGTGAAATGGCAGGACATGTATTAAATATGGAACGTGTTTTTTGATGGTTGGTTATCTTTAAGCCTTCTTCTTCGTCAAAATTTCTTCCTGCAATAACAGGGTAAAAGCGCTTTTTATAAAAGTGTCTAAATTCTTTATCAATTTCTTCTAAGTTCTTTTTTGTATGAACCTTCAATGCCTCTTCAAAGTTATCTAAATCCCGTATATCACGCAAAAATTCACCAATTCTGCCTTTTCCATAGGTTTGTTCAAAATAGTAAAAAAACGCCTGCCCAACTTTATAATAATAATACATATTGCCAACGCGATAGGTGGTAAAATCCATTAAACTTACATACTGGTCATTTAAAAAGAAATCGCGCATGGTCATATCGGCAGTTTCATCAAAGCCAATAGACAGATACTCGGACATGCCTTCAGTGAACCATAAAGGAACTGCACCCATGCTCATCAATGATTGCATTTTACCGGAACTATCGCGCAGCAAAATATTATACTGAAATGCGTGAACAAGCTCATGCACCAAAACATGCGTAAACTCATCATACGAGCCGTTGAAAGGCACAACCACTCTGTTTTTAAAAGCCTCGGTAAACCCTCCGGTACCTTCCCCAATGATTTGAAGAAGAATATTATTTTCCTGAAAATCAATATGTGATGGGAACACAATAATTGGCACAGGGTCATTGAGCTCGTGTTGCAATGCATTGGCTATATGTACATAAGCCTTTTCAGCTATCGCAGCTGTTTTTGCAGCAAGCTGTTCCATTCCGTAGGGATAATACACATTACAATGGATAGTTTTTAATAAATGCCATTTGAATACCTCAACCGTAACCTTATTCTTCCCAAATGGGTAAATGATAAAAGGCATTGTTGTACTAACAATCATAACGATTGAAGCTATAAATAGTGTTTTCTTTCTTTTTGAATTATATAATACCACGATAGCATACCTAAAAAATTTCAACAATATGCATATGATTATTAATAATTTTCATCAGTATTTATTCCTTAAAAATAATTTATTATAATAAATAGTCGTATGCATTTATTATCATTTGCACATAAAAATGCATTAAAGAATTAACAGTAAATATTTTTCAAATTTTTGTAGATTAACTATCTTTGATTTTACAATACAACATTAGCAAGTAAAATTTTTGTTGCCAACTATTATTATTTCTGTATATTAGATTATAAGCCTGCGGTGTTCGTGTATGGTATGTCATATTGTAGTTCCAACACTACTGAGCATGGAATCTCTAATCTGCAGGTTGATATCACGCTTCATTTTGAAGTAGATAGATACCTGTATGCGGGAATCCACCTATACTTAGGGAGCTCAAATATTCATACCACTACGGCACACGCGGGTTTATATTAAACAATGGAAAATATATGGAAATAATTACAGTATTTGGAGTTCGCTGGCGGGTTGCTCCCTTATGGGAAGTTGGTTTAACATTATTTGTTATACTATTAGTTATAGCATTTTTTGCTCTTTTGCGGTACAATCAATATCTTAAACTAAAAAAATCCAGTTTAGAGCAGCTTTTTATTTATAAAGCTAGGCAAAGGGGCCTAACTGGATATCAGGTTCGTATTTTGCAACATATTGTGACATTATCCAAACTAAGCTCACCTGAAATTATATTTATCAATAAAGCATTATTTGAAAATGGCCTGGTAAAATTTTTACAGTATATTGCAAAATCAAAAGAAGTCACTGAAGATTTAAAGGATATTTTTAAAGATATTGTTATTACATTTGAAAAAATTTATAACCCTACTGAATATCAGGAGCCTCTTAACTCAATTGATGAAATATCTGCAGACACATTAGTATGCGGATATAGCAACACTGGCAGGGCATTTTTAGCAAAAATTATGCTGATTACAGAAGATGCAATTCATTGCAGATATTTCAGAAAACCCGGTGAACTTTCGGATGAAATCATTACTGAACCGGTAACAATATTTCTTTTTAGAAATGGAGACGCTGAATATTCTTTTGAATCTGAAATTACAGCTATTCAAGAAAATACCATAATAGTAAAAAAACCTGAAGCAATAAAACGGGGCAAAGAGGTGCATCATCCATTTATACAGACACTCATACCCTGCAGTATCCAGAGGAAAAAGGAAGATAAGGAAGAGGAAGAAGCAATTATACAACATGATGGCAATGAACCAGTAAATGGCACTATAGAACGGCTTAATGAATTTGAAGCAGTTGTGCGAGTTGAAAAAACATTACAGTATCAAAATGAATATACACTATTTTTTACTCTGGAAAATTTCAAAATAGAGATAGTTAGCAAAATACTAGCCTCCCGAACTATCACAAAAGAAAAGATTATTTATTATACATTTAAATTTATTGAGATGTCTGAAGCTGCACAAAATGTTATTTCTAAATATGTAAAAGAGCGGCTATAAAAAGCCGCCCTTTTGTTATGTATAGAACTCCCTGTCTGAATCAACAGTCTCACCCTCAATGCGTGCAAATTCCTTTAAAAGCTCTTTCTGGCGTGGGCTAAGTTTCTTGGGCACTTTAATATTGATCTTTACCAGTTGATCCCCTTTACCATAAGAGCCTAAATATGGCATACCATTGCCCTTAAGCCTGAATATCTGTCCATTTTCCGTTCCTGCTGGTATCTTCATTTTGGCTTTCTTGCCATATATTGTTGGGACCTCTATCTCACCACCTAAGCACGCAACAGCAAATGAAACATCCGCAACACTTATCAGATCGTTGCCATGGCGTTCAAACATTGGATGTTTTTGAATATGAACCACAACATACAGATCACCTGCCGGCCCACCTCCCGGCCCTTGCTCACCTTCACCAGAAATCTTTAAGCGGGAACCTGATTCAACGCCAGGGGGGATTTTTACTGTAATTTTACGGCGTTTTTCCTCAAGGCCTGTCCCTTTACATACACGGCATGGTGAAGTAATAATTTTTCCTTCACCTCTGCACTTATAACAAGTCTGTGTAATGGAGAAAAACCCCTGAGTCTGGCGTATCTGACCCGTACCATTACATACCGGGCATACCGTTGGTTTTGTTCCTGAAGCTGAACCTGTTCCACCACATGTACTGCATACTTCATGGCGGGGAATTTCTATCTGAACTTCTTTGCCTAACGCTGCATCTTCCAATGTAATTGAAAGATCATATTGTATATCCCTTCCACGCCGGGCTCGCGTGGATCTGGTTCTTGCACCAAAACCTGCACCAAAAAAGCTTTCGAATATATCGCCTAAATCAAAATCGCCAAATATATCCGAGAAATCTGTATATGCTCCTCTGCCAAAACCTTCAAATCCAGCAACACCTTCATGGCCAAATTTGTCATACTGCGCACGCCTTTTGGGGTCGCGCAATACTTCATATGCCTCAGTTGCTTCCTTGAATTTTTCTTCTGCTTCTTTGCTTCCTTTATTGCGGTCAGGGTGATATTTTAAAGCAAGCTTTCGGTAAGCTTGCTTTATTTCATCTTCAGATGCATTCCGAGGAACACCCAAAACTTCATAATAATCTCTCTTTGTCGTAGCCAAGGTCATCACCCCTTATTTAAAAAGATTACAAAAATTATACGACAATGGCAAGCATTGTCGTATAATTGTTCATAATACATTATTTTTTCTTATCATCATCCACCACTTCATAATCTGCATCATATACTTTCTCGCCACTCTGGGTGCTCTCTTGCTTGTCTGATTCAGGCTGTTGTGATTGAGCATACTGCTCAGCACCCTGTTTATAGAGGCGTTCAGCAAACGAATGTGATGCGCGTTCTAATTTAGCCTTTGCATCACGGATTACATTAATATCAGTGGACTCCATTGCTTTACGCACATTTTCAATTTCTGCTTCAATGGATGCTTTTTCATTGGCATCTATCTTGCCTTCGTTTTCACGAATAAGCTTTTCAAGTGAATAGATGAACGCATCTGCTTCATTGCGCGCTTCAACAAGCTGTCGTGCTTTTCTGTCCTCTTCTGCATGCAGCTCTGCATCCTTCACCATCTTCTTGATTTCTTCTTCGCTCAGGCCACTTGATGCTTCTATTCGTATCTTCTGCTCTTTGCCAGTGCCTAAATCCTTTGCAGATACATGCAATATACCATTGGCATCAATATCAAATGTTACTTCAATCTGTGGCACACCACGTGGTGCTGGTGGAATGCCAATTAAGTCAAACCTTCCAATGGTTCTGTTCTGTGAAGCCAGTTCACGCTCACCCTGCAATACATGTATTGATACTGCTGTCTGGTTATCAGCAGCAGTGGAGAATATCTGGCTCTTGCGTGTTGGTATGGTTGTGTTACGTTCAATGAGCTTTGTCATGACGCCACCTAATGTTTCAATACCAAGGGACAGTGGTATAACATCAAGTAACAACACATCATGAACTTCACCAGCAAGTACTCCACCTTGAATCGCAGCGCCAACAGCAACCACTTCATCAGGATTTACACCCTTATGAGGTTCTTTGCCAAATACCCTGCGAACTAATTCCTGAACAGCAGGAATTCGTGTTGAGCCACCAACTAAAATGACCTCATCAATATCGCCAGGGGTAAGGCCTGCATCTTCTAAAGCCTTAATACAGGGCTCTTTAGTTGATTCAATCAGGTCTTCCACCAACCCTTCAAATTTTGACCGGGTTAATGTCATAATTAAATGTTTTGGACCACTCTGATCTGCTGTAATAAATGGTATATTAATCTCTGTCTGCAATTTATTGGAAAGTTCAATCTTTGCCTTTTCAGCTGCTTCTTTTAGCCGCTGCAAGGCCATCTTGTCGGTACTTAAATCAATACCCGTTTGCTTTTTGAACTCTGCAATCAGCCATTCCATAATGCGCTGATCAAAGTCATCACCACCTAAATGGGTATTCCCATTGGTAGATTTAACTTCAAATACCCCATCACCCAATTCCAGTATGGAAATGTCAAAGGTACCGCCACCCAAATCATAGACAGCTATTTTGTGATTACGTTCCTTCTTATCAAGGCCATAGGCCAATGCCGCAGCTGTTGGCTCATTTATTATTCGTTCAACGGTTAGTCCAGCAATGCGGCCAGCATCCTTTGTGGCCTGCCTTTGCGCATCATTGAAGTATGCTGGTACCGTAATAACAGCGCGGGTAACCTTTTCACCTAAGTAATCTTCTGCACTCTGTTTCATCTTCTGTAAAATTCGTGCCGATATCTCCTGGGGAGTAAAATCCCCGGCAATGGTTTTAACTTTTACACCGTTTTTGCCATCATCCAAAACAGTATATGGGACCATTTTTATTTCACTTGATACTTCGCTGTATGAGCGGCCCATAAACCGCTTAATTGACCGGATGGTATTTTCGGGGTTGGTAATCATCTGGTTTTTGGCAACCTGCCCAACCAAACGCTCACCTTTATCGGTAAACGCAACAACCGATGGTGTTGTCCGTTGCCCTTCGGAATTGGGTATAACCACTGGTTCGCCACCAACCATAACTGCAACACATGAGTTTGTGGTTCCAAGGTCAATTCCTATTATCTTACTCATAGTCATTCTCCTTTTTTATGAATATATTCTAATGATAGTTTGTATCATTTTTCCATGCAAATTAATGCGGTGACGCTGTAGTATTTTCCTCAGCTTTTTCACTGCTACTATCAGGCTTTTTTGCCGGGCGCGTCACCTTAACCCTTGCAGCCCTGATAACATATTTATCTAACTTAAAACCTTTTTGATACACTTTGGTGATAGTATCCTTTTCAACATCCGTACTTTCATCAATTTCAATAGCTTCATTATATTCAGGATCAAATGGCTGGTTGAGGCTTTCAATCTCCTCAACACCATACCGCTTCAGCATATCCTCTATCTGACGTGATATAATCTTCACACCCTCAACAAACGAGGTGTGTGCCTCAGCTATATTATCAACACTCGGTACATTACTTGCAGCTTCAATGGCTCTGATTAAATCATCATTAATAGTAATAACATCAAGTGCCATATCCTTTATGGCTAGCTTCCTGTCATCCTCCTGCATACGGATGACACGCTTTTTATAATTTTCAAAATCTGCCTGCCTGCGCATCAGTAAATCTTTCAGGGCAGTCAATTCTTCATTCTTCTTATTTAATTCTTCCTGTAACTTCTGCAATGCATCCTCCTTCTGTTGCAATTGGTCCTGCGTGGCCTGTGGCTCCCCTACATCAGACGGCTGATTCGTTGAGCTATCGCCCACAGGCTGTTCAACGTTCATTTGTTCATGTAATTCTTTCTTATCTTCATGCATTTCTTTACCAACCGTATCGTGTTGTTGCTCATTATTGCGATGCTTCTTATCCTTGCTCATACATCCCCCTGCATTCATTGGTAATCAAACAATGTTCCTTAGATTATTTGGTCATCTGTGTTAAAAAGTTTGAAACCACTTTACCCGTATAATCCACAAGCGGTACCACCTTTTCATAATCCATCCGCGTTGGGCCAATAATGCCCACAACGCCAACAGGGCTATTGCCAATTTTATATGATGAAGCAATAATGCTGCAACATGGGATTGCTATTTCTTTAATCTCCTGGCCAATAAGGGTGAATACGCCTTCCTTCTGGCGCAACTCTTCCATTATCCTGCGCAGAGTATCCTTTTGCTCAATAAACCGTAACACCTCGCGCAATTTCTCGGTTTCAACCATATCAGGTATGTGCAGCAGATTTTCAATACCATCAACATAGATTTCTGGCTCTTGCTCATCCTTGAGTGCCAGTTCGGTAATATCCAGTGCTATATCCCGCACCTGTGGTTCAACACCTGTAACAGTGCGCAGTTGGTTAATAAGGCTTTGCTTAATTTCAACTAACGAATACCCTGATAGCTCCGCAGTAAGGAAGCGTGAGTATTTGTACAAATCATCCTGATTCACCGGCGATGATAACTTGACCTTTTTATGGATAACTATTCCAGTCCTGGTTACAATGATAAACAATACTTCATTGGCAGTAAGTGATATAATTTCTATGTGCTTAACAACAGTAAAATCAGGCTTGGGCATAAGCGCAATACCCGTATATTTTGATATAAGCGACAACATCCTGACAATTGACATGAATATCTTGTCCAGTTCAATCTCACGGGTCAACAGTTCCTCGCGAACCTCAACACCATTTTTTGCTACAGTTTCATATGTATCAAGAAGGGAATCCACATAAAACCGATAGCCTTTATCGGTTGGGATACGCCCTGCCGATGTATGCGGCTGTGAGAGGAAACCCATCTGCTCTAAATCAAACATGATGTTACGCATGGTAGCTGGTGAAAGTGAAAACGAATACTTCTGCACAAATGACCGGGAACCTACAGGCTTACCCGTAGAGATATACTCATATACGATTGCTTTTAAAACCTGTGCTTCTCGTTCATTTAATTGCTTCAGTATCATTGCACCAACCTCGTTTGCAATTATTAGCACTCTATCTATATGAGTGCTAATAATGTACTAAAAAAAATAGCACTCGTCAAGTCAGTTTACTTAAAAATGTTCAAAATATGGTTGTTTTTTAGTATTTTAGGCTTATTTTTTCTTTTTTTTCTCTTCTTCCTCTTTTTCATCAGCTTCAAGCCGTAATCTCAATGCCTCAATGGTATTTTTAAGCTTTTCAGCTTCTTCTGATTCGCCAAACAGTATGTTAATCCTCCGCAAAGCTGTTAAAATCTCAATTGAGCGCAGGATATCCTCTGATGATCTTGTTGATATTTCATATTTATTTCTGTACTGCTTTGCAGCTTCTGACAGGCTCTGTTTACAAAGCTTCAGCATCTCCTGGCGTTCATAGTAAAACTCTTTTCTTGGATCACGGTATTTCTGCAAATCACTGAAATTGATCATGTTTTTTGTAATGACAGCCACCCTGCCCTGCAGTTCAACAAAGGACCATTTCCACTTAGAGCTTTCGCCCAGTGCTTCCATAATCTTTTGCAATAATGTATGGAGTTCTTTTATAAGATTAAGAATCTGTGAAGGATTTAATTTGGCTATTGCCTGTAAATATTCTTCATTTTCTTTCAAAGGGCGGTCAATGTCCTTGCCAACTATCTCCTCAAATAGCTGCAAAATTCTGTAAAATTCTTTGCGAGCATCATTTAAAAAACGCTCGTTCTTAATCTTGAGCATATCCAGTGAAGCTTTGTTCATATTAAGCAGCGTATAAATATATTTAGTATATAACAGAATTAATTCAACATTGGTGTACCCTTTTATATTAGGCATTTTTTTCTTTTTTTGTTCAGTTTCTTTTATCTGTTTGGTCAACTCATCTAATTTTGCTTTATACCCTTTAATAAAGTCATTGTATGCTGCTTTTTCAGCTTTAGTGATTGGCATTTCTTTTTCCTCTATGCATAAGTATCGATAGTTGTTTCTTTAGGCTTCTCAGGCTCTTTTTTAACCTCAGCTTGTGCCCTTGGCTCTTCCTGTTGCTGGTTATTCACCGAAAAACCGGCAGGAATAACATCTGCACCTGAAATTCGCATTATTTCCATAGTATCCCTCCGTGGAAATTAGAATTTCATAAACGTCATTCAGGAGATGATCCGGAATCTGGTAACAAATTAAGATTTTGAATCACGTCCATTTGGATATCACCACAAATGTTCACAGTTTAAAATAATCTTTACATCAATTGTGCTTAAATAATTAATTAATACTATATTCTACCAATATAAAATATCAAGCAAAAAATAAAAGTTCTAGTTAATCACCATTTATTTCCAAATATTACGTTATGTTCTCTCCCGTCTCCGAAGGTGGTTGTAGAGAACATTTACTTTTGCATATAATGATTTATTGAAATAAATCCTGGTGATTAATATATTTTTAATTGACACTAAAAAACCATATTCCACAAATATGTAAAAACCAATGGAGGAATCCCTTGCCAAAACGAAATGATATTAAAAAAGTTATGATTATAGGATCCGGCCCAATAATCATTGGGCAAGCTTGTGAATTTGACTATTCCGGCACACAGGCCTGTAAGGCACTAAAAAAATTGGGTTATGAGATAGTTCTTGTGAATTCAAACCCTGCCACAATAATGACCGACCCGGGAATGGCAGATGTCACCTATATTGAACCCCTGACCGTTGAATCTCTTTCAAAAATTATTGAGAAGGAAAAACCTGACGCACTGCTTCCAAACTTAGGTGGCCAGACAGGGCTTAACCTTTCAGCCGAATTGCACCGGCAAGGTATATTGCAAAAATATGGCGTTACTATAATTGGCGTTGAAGTTGATGCAATAGAGAGGGGTGAAGACCGTATTGCATTTAAAAACACAATGAATGCACTGGGAATACCCATGCCACAAAGTGAACCAGCATATAGTATTGAAGAAGCAAAAAAAATCGCTGATAAATTGGGATTCCCTTTAGTTATCCGCCCTGCTTATACACTGGGTGGTACCGGTGGTGGCCATGTATATAACATGGAAGAGCTTGAAACCATTGTATCGCGAGGGCTGTCGGCCAGCATGATTGGTCAGGTTCTTGTTGAAGAATCAGTGATTGGCTGGGAAGAACTGGAACTTGAAGTTGTACGTGATGCTAAAAATCAGATGATTACTGTATGCTTTATTGAAAATGTTGATGCAATGGGTATCCATACCGGCGATTCATTCTGTACGGCACCCATGCTTACCATAAGCCAGGAAACTCAGAAGAAGCTTCAGGAATACTCATACAAAATTGTTGAAGCAATACAGGTTATTGGCGGCACCAACGTCCAATTTGCCCATGACCCAAAAACAGGAAGAATTGTAGTCATTGAAATTAATCCCCGTACTTCACGATCTTCAGCGTTAGCCTCAAAGGCAACAGGATTTCCCATAGCTTTTGTTTCATCACTCCTTGCAGCAGGCCTAACGCTTGATGAAATACCCTATTGGCGTGATGGAACTCTTGATAAATATACACCTTCGGGGGATTATGTGGTGGTCAAATTTGCACGGTGGGGTTTTGAAAAATTTAAGGGTGTAGAAGACAAGCTTGGCACTCAGATGCGTTCAGTAGGCGAAGTTATGAGTATAGGAAAAAACTACAAGGAAGCATTGCAAAAAGCCATACGGTCCCTTGAAATTGGCCGATACGGGCTTGGTTTTGCTAAAAATTATAATACTCTTGATCTTGATGAACTTATCCGGCTTGTCAGTACACCAACCAGTGAACGCCAGTTTATCATGTACGAAGCCCTCAGAAAAGGTGCAGATGTAGATATACTGCATGAACGCACCCACATAAAAAAATATTTCATTGAGCAGATGAAAGAACTGGTTGAGCTGGAAAATCAGATGCTTAACTACAAAGAAAAATCCCTGCCTGATTCACTGTTGGCCACTGCCAAACAGTGGGGATTTGCCGATAAGTATCTTTCAAAAATACTGGATATTCCTGAAGATTCAATCCGAAGACAAAGAATTAATTTAGGCGTTGTTGAACGTTGGGAACCGGTACCGGTAAGTGGCGTGGAACAAGCTGCATATTATTATTCAACATATAATGCACCAGATACAGTTGGGGTTTCTGACCGCAAAAAAATCATGGTTTTAGGCGGTGGCCCTAACAGAATTGGCCAGGGTATTGAATTTGATTACTGCTGTGTACACGCAGCGTTTGCCATTAAAGAAGCAGGATATGAAGCAATTATTGTCAACTGCAACCCGGAAACCGTTTCAACAGATTACGACACTGCTGACAAACTATACTTTGAGCCTCTGACAGTTGAAGATGTATTGAGCATATATGAAAAAGAAAAACCGGAAGGGGTCATTGTACAGTTTGGCGGGCAAACCCCCTTAAATATTGCCGGTGAATTGGTCAAAGCGGGAGTAAAAATACTTGGAACATCTGTTGACTCCATTGACCTTGCTGAAGACCGTGACCGTTTCCGCAAGGTGATAAAAAAGTTAGGCATTCCTCAACCAGAATCAGGGATGGCTTCATCGCTTGAGGAAGCTATTGCTATCGCACAATCAATTGGGTATCCTCTTATGGTACGCCCCTCATATGTGCTGGGCGGAAGAGCAATGGAGATAGTATATGATGAAAATATGCTCAAACAATATGTTAAGGCAGCAGTTGAAGTAACTCCTGAGCGGCCAATCCTTATAGATAGATTTCTTGATAATGCAATTGAATGCGAAGCTGATGCAATTTCTGATGGGAAAGATGCCTTTGTCCCTGCTGTTATGGAACACATAGAGCTTGCTGGTGTTCATTCCGGTGATTCTGCATGCGCTATTCCTCCATTCAACATCAGCAAAAAGCACCTTGCCACTATTGAGGAATATACTAAAAAAATTGCCCTGGAACTTGACGTTGTTGGCCTTTTAAATATCCAGTATGCAATCGCAAATGATACAGTGTATATTTTAGAAGCAAACCCCAGAGCATCACGCACGGTGCCACTTGTTTCAAAAGTGTGTGGCATACCAATGGCTAAAATTGCAACCAAGATTATGCTAGGCCAAAAGTTGTCATCCTTTAATCTGAAGAAAATTCCATTTAAGCATTTTGGAGTAAAAGAAGCAGTCTTTCCATTCAACATGTTCCCTGAAGTTGACCCTGTGTTGGGCCCTGAAATGCGTTCCACCGGCGAAGTACTGGGTATTGCAGATAACTTTGGCATTGCTTATTTCAAGGCACAGGATGCAGCAGGCCAGCGCCTGCCCCTTGAAGGAAATGTGCTGATTACAGTTAACCGCAAAGACCGTGAAGGAGCACTTGAAGTTGCACGGAATTTCCACAAATTAGGCTTTTCAATTTTTGCAACTGAGGGTACATCACAGTATCTCAATGAACATGGCATACCTTCTACAATGGTGTTAAAGCTCCAGGAAGGAAGGCCTAACATCATAGATAAAATTAAAAACAAGGAAATTAATTTAATTATCAATACCCCGTATGGGCCATCAAGTAAATGGGATGATTCATATATCCGTAAGGCTGCCATCAGGTACAAGATCCCCTATATAACAACTATCGCAGCAGCTCAGGCAGCGGTAAATGGAATTGAAATGCGTAAAAAATATGGAGACGAAATTCCCAAATCGCTGCAAGAATACCATGCCGAAATGAAGCTTACATAAAATAATTGTATTGACGTAGTCTGCTTTTTGATTATTATTAGCGTACTTGCCATTTAATTTTATAAAGAAAGATTCTGGAGGTGCGCATGGCTCCTACTGAATTATTTAAAATTGCTAAGGGCGATAGTGACTGTTATATAATCCCCCGTATGGCTAACAGGCATGGGCTTATAGCAGGAGCTACCGGCACAGGCAAAACAGTGACATTGCAGGTTATGGCCGAAAATTTCAGCCATGCTGGTGTACCCGTATTCATGGCCGATGTCAAGGGTGACTTATCCGGCATCAGCAAACCAGGTAAACCCAATGAAAAAATTGAGCAGAGGCTAAAAAAACTAAACATAACTGACCATGCCTTTGAAAGTTTCCCGGTTATGTTTTGGGACCTGTATGGCAAATCAGGGCATCCCGTCAGGACAACAGTTACTGATATGGGACATTTACTATTAAGCAGAATATTAAACCTAAATGACACACAAACTGGCACACTAAATCTTATTTTTAAAATTGCTGACGACAATGGGTTACCCATTCTGGATATTAAAGATTTACGAGCAATGTTGCAATTTGCTGGGGAAAATGCTTCGCAATTCAACTCTGAATATGGGAGAATATCTACAGCAAGTGTGGGTGCCATTCAACGCAGCATTCTGGAACTTCAAAATCAGGGTGCAGAACTTTTTTTTGGTGAGCCCGCATTGAACATTGAGGATTTCATCCAGACTAATGAAAAGGGAAAAGGTTACATCAATATTCTTGCTGCAGACCAGCTTATCAACTCCCCCAAACTGTATGCAACATTTTTGCTGTGGCTTTTAGCGGAACTTTTTGAGAAACTCCCTGAAGTTGGTGATTTAGACAAGCCAAAAATTGTTTTCTTCTTTGATGAAGCACATCTTCTTTTTTCAGACGCACCAAAAGCACTTTTAGAAAAAATTGAGCAGGTTGTGCGCCTCATTCGGTCAAAGGGTGTTGGTGTATATTTTATCACACAAAATCCTCTGGATATTCCACAAACTGTACTGGGTCAATTGGGAAACCGCGTTCAGCATGCACTCAGGGCTTTTACTCCCCAGGACCAGAAAGCAGTTAAGTCCGCAGCACAAACGTTCAGGGCTAACCCAAAGCTGGATGTGGAGAAAGTTATAACTGAGCTAGCCGTTGGCGAAGCACTTGTTTCATTCTTGGAAGAGGATGGGAAGCCAGGTATTGTACAACGGGCATTTATCCTTCCTCCACATGGGCAAATTGGGCCAATAACCCCACAGGAGCGTAGTGCTATTATCAATAATTCACCGGTAAAAGGAACCTATGAGAACGTTATAGATAGAGAATCTGCCTATGAAATGTTAAAGGCACGTGCCAGTAAAGCTTCAGTCGAAATAGAAGAAGGGAAGACTATAAAAAAATCAGAACCAAAAGCTCCTGGAAGAAAAGGCGATACTCTTATGGAAGCAATGCTTAAAAGCGCAGCCAGAACAGTTGGCAGTACTGTTGGGCGACAGATAGTACGGGGTATTTTAGGATCGCTATTAGGAGGTAAACGATAGTTATTATTTAAATTTTTCTATTGACTTTTTTTATTGTATCTATCTAATGGCAGAAAAATATAACCAACCAACTGGGGTTATTGTAAAAGACGGTTTCAATAATCTATTGCAATTTTTTTTATAATCTTCTTGACTATTATATTTAGAGATTCTCATTGTAAGAAAAAAATTAATAGATTGTTGCTATGAGTATAAAATAGCAGTTTAAAACTATTAATTTTTTAGATAAATCTTTTATACAATAAGAGAGGCGTACCTTGACACTAAAAAATACTGAAATTCAAAAAGCTGAAGGCAAATTAGGGGTGCTTATCCCCGGGCTTGGTGCTGTTAGCACCACTTTTATTGCAGGTGTTATGCTTATTCGAAAAGGATTGAAGCTTCCCAAAGGCTCTGTTGCCATGATGGGCAAGCTACGAGTAGGTAAAGGTGATGATGCACATTACGTGCCCATCAAGGATTTTGTTCCGCTGGCTGATTTAAAAGATATGGAGTTTGGCGGCTGGGATATTTTTGAAGACAGTGCATACGAAGCAGCCGTTAAAGCGGGCGTTTTACAAAAAGCAGATCTTGAACCTATAAAGGAAGAATTATCTTCAGTTAAACCATGGAAAGCTGTATTCTTTAATGATTATGTTAAGAAGCTTCATGGAACATGGGTAAAAAAAGCTCCCAGCTATTGGGATTTAGCCCAGATGGTTAAAGAAGATATCCTCAATTTTAAGAAAGAGAAAAATCTATCCCGTATGGTGATGGTATGGTGTGGAAGTACTGAGATATACCAGGAAATGAAACCTGGGGTTCACGATACAATTGAGAATTTTGAGAAAGCACTCAAAGAAAGCAATAAATACATTGCACCTAGTATGATATATGCGTATGCAGCACTTGATTTAGGGATACCTTATGCCAATGGTGCTCCAAATCTTTGTAACGAAATTCCAGCATTGCGGCAATTATCAGAAAAGAAAAAAGTTCCAATGGGCGGCAGGGACTTTAAGACCGGCCAAACATTAATGAAAACTATTATTGCCCCTGGGCTTAAAGCCCGAATGATTGGTGTTGATGGCTGGTATTCAACCAATATTTTAGGAAACCGTGATGGCGAAGTTCTTGATGACCCCGAATCATTCAAAACTAAAGAAGTCAGCAAACTTTCAGTTTTAGATAATATCTTCCAGCCCGATGAATATCCTGCACTGTATGATGGCTATCACCATGTGGTAAGAATCAATTACTACCCACCGCGAGGTGACAACAAGGAAAGCTGGGACAACATTGACATCAGGGGCTGGTTAGATTATCCAATGCAGATTAAAATCAATTTCCTATGCCGTGATTCAATACTGGCTGCTCCTGTTGTTCTAGACCTGGTACTCTTTTTTGATTTAGCTCAGCGTGCTTCTATGTATGGCATTCAGGAATGGCTTTCATTCTACTGGAAGAGCCCGATGTTTGAACCAGGTGAAGAGCCAATCCATGACCTTTTTGTGCAGCTCATGAAGTTAAAAAATACTTTACGCTGGCTCATGGATGTTCCACCGGTAACCTATTTAGGAGCTGAAACATACGACTGATAATACCATAAAAAGAGGGCTTGCCAAAAGCCCTCTTTTATTATATACTTCATGACATGAAAACAACAGTACTGTTATTGGGTATTAATGCTAAGTTTATTCATTCCACCCTATCGCTTTACTATCTAAAACAAATAATCAAATCCTATACGTATGACGTTACTATTTTTGAAACAACCATTAACAATCAGGTTCAAGAAACACTTAAAAGCATTATTGCCAAACAGCCTGATGTATGTTGCATAGCTGTATATATATGGAACGCTACATATATAAAGAAGCTCTTACCTTTATTACATGCCAATCTACCACAATGCAAAGTTGTATTAGGTGGCCCTGAGGTAAGCTATACCAGCAATAGCTGGCTTACCCAGTTCCCATTTATAGACAGTATCATACAGGGGCCTGGTGAAAAATCATTTGAATATCTTGCGCACCATCAATTCAGCATACATGAAAAAATACTGTATTATCCAAATTATCATGTTAATGACATACCTTTTCCGTATACTTCTGAAGATTTGAAGAGTTTAGCCAATCATTATATTTACTATGAATCAAGCCGTGGATGCCCCTATTCATGCAGTTACTGCATTTCTTCACGCGAAGACCAGAAATTGCAATTTAAAGACATACAGAAAGTATATAATGAACTTAATTTTTTCCTAAATCATAAGGTACGGATGGTGAAATTTGTTGATAGGACATTTAATTGCAACCCAACCCATTCACGCGCGCTATTCACGTACCTGCTTGAACATAACAATAACCATACCCAATTCCATTTTGAGATACATCCCGACTTGCTGTTTGATGAGGACTTTGACATATTAAAAGATGTACCACCACAGTATTTCCAATTTGAAATTGGGATACAATCAATACATGATGACACATTGCATGCCATTCATCGTAAAATGGACTGGGAAAAAGCAAGGGAAAATATCCGTAAACTTTTACATTTGCAAAACATCCATATCCACCTTGATATGATCTGTGGCCTACCATACGAACATATGGAAAGGATTAAAAATAGTTTTAATGCAATATTGGGCTTACAACCTCACTACTTCCAGATGGGATTTTTAAAGATATTACCCGGAACAGATATTGATACAAAAAAATATGAATATGGCATTCAACATGAAAGCAATCCTCCCTACACGGTGACAAAAAATACATGGCTTTCACAAGAAGATATGCAACTGCTTCACCGCATTGAACGTGTAGTCGATAGCCTGTATAATCACAATTTTAAAACAACATCATTAATGCTTTATAGATTCATTGCAAAAGATAATCTGTTTGGTATATATAAAAGCATTGCTAACTTTTTTCAAGAACATGGCTTTGCATTATATGCAAAAGGCTGGGAATCAATTGCAAGAATGCTATTAGAATTTTTCAAACAGCATTATCCTGAATATTCCAAGTTTGCTGTTGATTGCCTGCGGTGGGACTGGTTTGTTAAATCAAACAACAAATGGGTACCACCTTTTATACGGAGTAAAGGCAACCCAAACACTATAAAAGAAATGATTATTCAGCAAAACAGAGTTTCTAAGCAGGAACTATCGCTTAATAACAAAATAATACCCATACATGAAATACAGCGCTCACAGATCTTTATTGCCGAAAGCAAAGATTTTATGCAATGGCGTATGGACAATCACCGTTACGCAATAAAGCTTAATGACATAGTACTCTTAATAGATTGATTATATGATTGAAGCACCGCCATCTATAAGGATTGTTTGCCCCGTGATATAGCGCGCACCATCAGAAGCAAGGAAAAGAACGGGATGCACCACCTCATCAACCTCAGCAATTCTTCCCATTGGTATATTCTTTACTATCATATCATGAATAGCATCATTTGACCAGAACGGTTTGCTGAAATCAGTGCGTACCATTCCCGGTGCAACCGCATTAACCTGAACATTAAATGGTGCAAGCTCAAGCGCTAAATTCTTTGTCATCATTTCAATGCCCGCTTTAGCTATGCCATACACATTCATGCCAGGTGAAGCTAACCTTCCGGCAATTGATGATATGCTTACAATCTTTCCACTTTTTTGCTGGCGCATGATGGCACCAACTTTTTTTGACACCAGAAATGTACCGGTGAGGTTTGAATCTATAATCTTTTGCCAGGCTGACAGCTCAACATCAACAAGGCTTCCTGTTGGCAGGTTCATTCCAACATTATTAATAAGTATATCAATTTTTGAAAAAGTTTTCACTGTTACATCTACCAGCGCATTAACATCTTCTTCCTTAGCAATATGCGTTATACAGGTTAAAAGATTATTACCTGCCTTTAGGATTTCTTTTGCTTTATCCAACCCATCCTGTTTGCGAGCACAGATGACAACCTTTGCATTCTGGCGCAGTAACTCCTGTGCAATAGCAAGCCCAATACCCCGTGTGCCACCAGTTACAATAGCAACCTTGCCATCTAAATCATACGAAAGCGAACCCATATAATTCCTCCTTGGAAAATAGAATTTAAAAAGAAAAAGTCATCACCATTACGGGATGTTTGCATGAATGTACATTGAAAACTTATTTAAACTCCTTAATAACCCCGTTCTCCATATAATACACAGCAGTTTTAATAATCGCTGAAACTGCCAGTGGATGGGCCACTCCACACCAGTCAGCTATAAGGCTATCAGGCCTGATTGAACCTTCACCTGCTTTAACAAGTAATTCAACTGTATTATCGCTTACCAAAGACTGTACAATCGCATCATCAAATACTAAATTCTTCAATCCTTTTTTTGTCTTCTTAACTATATCCGTTTTGTTTTTTACATTGGTTGCAAACACATCATACAGTTTGCTATCAGAAAATGAAATACTATATTTGGAATATGCAATGGATTGCAGGGGAAGCGTTGTTGCATTATGATGATACGCCGATATGATTTCAAAACCATCAGGAAAATAATTTCCTAACGTATTTACAGCGGAATCACTGCATTGTTCATGGAGTTCAACATCAACAAACTCACACACACTTTCATACCCCAGCGGCAATGCAGGCCCGGTAATAAGGCGCTCGTGCTTATTATATCCTTGTGTATATGCAACCGGAACTTGTGCCATGCGCAGTGCACGCTTGAATATTTCCATGCAATCAATATGCCCCATATACTGTGCCCTACCCTTCTTAGCATACTTAACACGCAGGGTAGCAGTGGCTTTATACCGCCTTTCAAATGACTGCGCAGCTTTTTTAAATGCTTCTTTATCAAGAACATTTTTTTTAAAACCTGCAGGAAACGTTTTGCCATCCCAGCTTGACTGCATCTTTTTGTGTATCAGGGTATCATAGCGGGTTTGAATAATGTGCCAGGGCCAAAGTTTATGTGATTGCCTTTTTTCTAGATATCGGCGCCAGTTGCCAACGGTTTCCTGTAACGCATTATCCCATATGGTAAAATCAAAATGCTCACCCCATAAATCAAGACGCGCTCCCTTATGATACGCTGCAACAAGGGCATTGCTCAGTAAACTATCACCCCGTGCAAACACGCCTTCAATTAATGAAGCATAGACATCATGATTTTTTATTGTTACAGATTTTGGCACACTGCGTTTAATGGTATGTATCACCCCAAAACAATAGTTTTCATCATACTGCTTTTCATACTGGAATGGTGTATGTGGCTTGGGAACAAATGGCGAGATAGTAACATTGTATTGAATTTTTTTATTAATAGAACAGGCTTTTTTCATAAAAGCTATAATATCAGCAGCTTCGTCAACCTCTTCGCAGCCAGGTAAACCTATCATAAAATACAGCTTAACGCGTTGCCATCCACGCTCTGACAGCACGGTGATGATATTCATGATTTCTTCAACTGCAAGGCGTTTGTACACACGATAGCGCAGCACATCAGAAGCTGACTCGATAGCAAAGGTCAGTGATGTTTTTTTTAAGTCGGATATTGACTCAATAATATCAAGGGTTTGTAAATCCACCCGCAGTGAAGGAAGCGATATACTTACACCCTTCTCTACCAAAGTGGGCACGATGTAATTTAAAAGCTCCACTATATTGGAATAATCTCCAACACTCAGTGAGTGCAGCGATACATCGCCAAAGCCCGTATGCTGCACAGTGTTCAATATTGTGCTGGCAACAGCATTGGCATCCACCCTGCGGTATGGAAGCTCCCAGTATCCTGCATGGCAAAACTTACATAAATTTTTGCAGCCTCTGTCTAGCTGAATTGAAACCCTGTCTTGAACACTCCGTATAGATGGCACAACTGGCCGTGTGGCTTCATACTGATGAAAATCGTGTGCAACTCTTTTATACACTTCTGGCGCTTTAAATGCTGCTAATGTCTGCCCTTCATAACAAAATGCAACATCACGGCTGCATAACACCCCTTCTACTTTTGCCATTCGTGTCAACACGTCATCTTTTGTTAATCCCTTTGCCTTTTTTTCAATGAGTATATTTACTATTTCCACTATGGCCTCTTCACCATCACCAGCAAAGACTGCATCGGCAAATGCTAAAAGTGGTGCGGGATTGCTAACTGCTTCCCCGCCTATGAGTATTAGCGGGTGACTATCGCCCCTATCTTTGGCAAAAAAAGGAATGTTTCCCAAGTCCAAAACCTGTAGAATATTGGTGTACAACAATTCGCAGGCTGCATTGAAGCCCACCATATCAAGCTCATACAGCGGAGTAAACGTTTCAAGAGTGTATAGTGGAGTATTTGAATCTTTCAAAACCTTTTCAAAATCACGCTCTACTGCAAACACGCGCTCACATGCTGCACCTTCTATTGCATTCACCGCACTGTATAAAATCTGAATGCCGCTATTTGACATACCCACTTCATACAAATCAGGAAAACACAATCCCAACCTGACTGTTGCATCAGGCTTTACAATAGAATTCCATTCACCACCCACATAGCGTGCAGGTTTTGAAACATGCGAAACAAGCCCAAATATTTTTTCTTTATCAATTGCCATATAATTTCCTAATTTTTGTGATGGGCACAGTACTGTGCCAGTGCAATAAAATCTTTAAGTGAAAGCTCTTCGCCACGTACTTTGGGGCCAAAGCCCAATGCCTCAAAAGCTGTAGTAATAAATGATTCACTGTATTGTACATACGGTGAACGCTTTAACGCGGTTTTTAACATCTTGCGGCGCGCCCAGAACGCCGTTGCAACAAGCTGTTCAAATATCTCTTTTTCAGTATTTTGTAAAAGCATTTCTTTTTTCCTTGTCAGTTGCACAAATGTTGAATGCACCTTTGGTGCCGGGAAAAACGCATGTGGCGGAATATCAAACAGCCTGTGCACATCAAAATAAAGCTGCACACCAACCGTAAATGCTGAATACATATCACTTCCTGGCAAGGCTAAAAGGCGCCCTGCCATTTCCTTCTGAATAAGGAAAAAACATTGTGGGGCACTATAGTGTTTGGCCACCTTAAAAATAATCTGCGAGGATACATTGTAAGGAAGATTGCCAACGATGCGCGTGCAACCTTCAACAGGCGACATTTTTAAAAAATCATCATGTACTATAGTTACCTGTGCTTTTTCTGCAAACTGTCCTTGCAGCAATCGGACAAAACCTGCGTCTATCTCAACACACACAAGCCTTTTTGCAAGCCTGCTTAATGGTGCTGTGAGTATGCCTGGCCCGGGGCCTATTTCCAGTATGCAGTCATCAGGCTGAGGGCTGATTGCGGTAACTATCGCCTCAATATGTTTTTCTGAAATTAAAAAATGCTGACCATATGCCTTGTTGGGCGATAGGCCCTGCGACTGAAGGTATGCCAAAATTTCCTTTTTATTCAATATACTTCTCTTTTTCTTTTCTGAGGCTAATAATACCATTGTCATGCAACTGACGCATTACCCTGACAATATTGTCGCGTGCTTCCTGTATCTCCGAAAGGCGCACGGGCCCCATTGCTTCCATCTCATTCATGATGTCGGTTGCTCGGTTCTTGCTCATATTTCTGAAGAACTTGAAACGGATTTCATCCCCAGCACCCTTAAGGGCCTTTGCAATCATATAATCATTATTGATTTCATCAATCAGAATGCGCATCTCAGTATTGGTGAGAGTAAGAACATTTTCAAAGGTGAAAATGCGGGCTTTTATTTCATCAGCAATCTGCGGCATGGTGCTTTCAAAATAATCTATAAGCTGCTTTTCCTGATCTCCACTTAAATGCCCCATGATATCAATAAGCGCATTGAGGCCTCCTGCTTTGGAAGATGACTGCCCCTGGTAACGGTACTCATCATATTTTTTGCGCAATACCCGTGAAATTTCAAGCACCGCATCGGGCGATGTGCGTTCCATCTTTGCCATGCGCAGGGTTACTTCTTTTGCTGACTCCCTGGGAAGCAATTTAATAACTTCAGCTGCTTTTGCGGCAGGGATATACGCCAGTGTCACTGCAATAGTCTGAGGATGCTCATTTTGTAAAAACGTGACAATTAACTCTGCATCTATATCATTAAGAAATCCAAAACCTTTTTCTAAATCCTTATGGGTTAGCCGTTTCAAGATGTCCTTTGCTTTGTCCTGGCCAAAGGCTGCATATAAGATTTCTTTGGCAACATTGTGTCCGCCAAATGAAACGCCACGCGTTTTCCTCAATTCCAGCAAAAACTGCCCAATAAGTTCTTCCTTTTCTTCCGGTGACAGTATATCTATCTTGGCAATTTCAGCAGCTAACTTATTGACACTTTCTTCATCAAGAAATTTCATTATTTCTGATGCAACTTCAGGGCCAAGCGCCACTAAAAGCGCTGCAGCCTTTTCAGCACCATTCATCTGGTCAATTGGTTTCACGCTTAATTACCATTACTTTTTTAAAGTCAATAACATTCTGTGGGCAAACTTCAGCACATCTTCCGCAATTAATACATAACTCATAATCAATGACGGCTAAGAAGTTTTCTACTTTTATTGCGGTTTCAACATCAGGATTGTCTTTAAATACTTCCTCACGGCATACTTTTTCACATCGCCTGCATGCAGTACAGCCCACGCTACACCCCAACTTCATAACGGGTGCTTTCTGCTTATTACGGCACATCACATAGACATCAACCGTGTTTTCAAGCAAGCTTATTATATTGCGCGGGCAGGCTTCAACGCAGTTTCCACACCCTGTGCATTTTTCAGCATCAACAAAGGGCAGCCCCCTATCGTCTAAATGAATGGCGTCAAACGGGCATGCTCGCACACAATCACCCAGGCCCAAGCAGCCATATTCACACACCTTGAAACCACCCATAACAAGCTGTGCAGCAGTGCAACTGTGAGGTCCTTCATACATAAACCGTATTTTAGTTTCATTAACGCCACCCTGGCAGTGTATACGTGCAATTCGTTTAACACCAACTTCCGCTTCTATTCCCATTATTTCTGAGATTTTCTTTACACTGTCAGGCCCCCCAACAGGGCACATATTAATTGCTGCGCCATGTTCAACAATATTTGTTGCATATCCGGCACAACCTGGAAATCCGCATGCACCACAATTTGCACCAGGAAGCGCTTCCATTACCTTCTCTATACGAGGGTCTTTTTCAACTTTTAATAGAACTTTGGCAAGTGATAGTAAAATACCACACGCCAGACTCAATATAGTAATACTGATTATGGAAGGAACTGAAGGAAAAAGAATATCCAGCATAGTTAACCTCAAGGTTTCATTTTAAGCAAGCATTGTGTAGTACACTATATAAAAAAGTCAATATTGTTTCAATTAAAAAATTCTTGCAATAATAGCATTATACCGATAGTATATGTAAAATCTATGAAATAATAACCCTTTACTCTATGGCGCCAACAACATCACAGGATATTTTACACGAGATACTATCGGCAATCAATAAAAACCAGGAAGTGGTTTTTGTCAGCTATTCAATATTAGATGAAACCGAGAAACACATACAGTATACATTAAACAAAATCCTTGAAAGACATAACAAATTAGATCTTTACACACCCATTTATTCATCAATTAAGGAACTCATAGCCAACGCAGTCAAAGCCAATGCAAAATATATTCTTATTGAAGAAGGCGAAATCAAAAATCCTGATGACATCATGGAAGTTGTGACTAAAGTAAGAAATATACTCAACGAAGAATCACTTTTGATTTATGGGATAAAGGCAAAACAATACGGATTATCCACCAGGATATATTTAAAACCGCAACCAACACGGCTCACAATTGAAATAATAAATAATTTGCCGGTAACACAAAAGGAATTAGAACGCATGAGGGAAAGAATTGAGCGTTCCTCTAACTATGACAGCATTGCAGATTTTTACTTAGAAAATCCTGACCCAGCCGCTGAGGGCATGGGATTGGGGCTTTCCATGGTAGTAGTTCTGTTAAAAAGTGTTGGGATACCGTATACCAATTTTACCTTATATACTGATTTTAAAACAAAAACTATTGCCCGTATTATTGTTCCGCTTATTTAGCCTTCTCCTCTAAAAAAGCCATTATCATCTTCATGCATGTTTTTGCCAGGTGGTCTATGTTGTATAGTTGCTGGTTGAAGGTCCATTGTATGGCAACATTCATCACCATTGCCACAATAGCATGGGCAGCCAGTCCGGCATCAACAGGTTTGAATACACCCTGGCTTATACCATCTTCAATGACCTTAACCACCTCACCACACAATTGATTGTAAATATCAGTATTTATATGTTTAACCCGTTCATTGATGGGAATCTGTGCCCAGAAATCAACTAATACTGTGTAAAATGCAGGGTGGCGTTTTGCCGTAACAATAAATGCTATGACAATAGCCCGCATTCGGCGTTCCGGTGTGCGGTATTTGTAAGCTCGTTTGTTAATATTTTTTTTAATTATTATATAAATCTGTTCAAGCAAATAAATGAGTATATCTTCTTTGGATTTGAAATAATGTAACACCCCACCTTTTGACAAACCTGCATTTTTTGCAATGTCATCCAGGGTAAAGTTATTATACCCTTTTGCAGATATTACCTCATAGGCTGCTTTTATAATCTGTGTTTTTCTTTGTTCTTCTTTTTCAGCACGTGCTTCCGGTTTTAATCTTGGCATGTAATTTCCCTTGTACTATATATTTAATCCTGGCACAAAATTATGAACAACACTACGCAATTAGTGTTTATACAATTATGGCTATTTTTTTTTAATTTGTAAAGTTTTTTTCGCAAATTTAAAAAATATTCATTTTTTTTTATAAAACCTTCCCCTGGCTTCTTCGTAATACTCTACAACACCCTGTTTTGATAGCTCTTCAAGTATCCCCTTCACCAAAAGTTGTTCTTTCCCCAGTGAATATGCTAAATCCTCCACTGTGGATGGCCTTCGCTCAATAGTTGACAGTATCATCTCTTGTAACGGAAGCGACAGCTCCAGTAACCGGTACTCAGGTGTGCCCGGAATATCCACAGGTATTGGCTTAAACAATGCTGCAAACTGTTTCAAGGTTTCCATTGGAACTTTTGTAACCCACTTCTCAGCTCCCGGCCTGTCTAAATAGTTGAGTTGAATTCGGTGCGGATTTATAAAATGTGCAGCATTTACCAGCGCTTCAAGTTCTGATGGCGTGTCGTTAATGCCAGGTACTATAAATATTTCTAAAATCAACAAGCCCTTAAATTCTTTTCTGAATTGGGCAATGCCTTCAATAATTTTTTGCAATGATAATGATCTATGCGGCCTGCATATTTTTGTAAAAGCTTGTTCTGTGGCAGCATCCAATGAAGGGATAACAATATCAGCATCATAGAGGCGCTCTCTAACATCACTGTTGTGAAGCAGTGTTCCATTAGTAAGCACAGCAATTTTGTAGCGATAGTTACTTTTTAAATAATCTATTATGGTGCCAATGCCACAGTGCAACGTAGGCTCTCCAGACCCCGAAAAGGTAATGACATCTAACGCAGGATGTGAGGATAAGATTGCTTCAAGTTCTTCAATGACTGCATTTGTGGGCACATATTCTTTGATTTCATCAGTAAGCACTGTGGTCCTACCACATTCACAGTACACACAGTTGAGAGTGCACGTCTTATGCGGCACCAAATCAACACCAAGCGATACACCCAGTCTGCGAGACTGCACCGGCCCAAAGCAGTATTGCATATGTTTATGTTTCATAGCTAAAATTTAGCATGCATAGTATTATTTTACGTAATTTTTTATTATAAATTTTTACTTGCTTTACAGGCATACCCCCTCATAATGTTATTCCACAAATTTAAAAACAAAAGGAAATCCACCATGAGTGATATTGTTATAAAGAAAAGCTATGAAGAAATAAACAATAAAATAAAAAAAGGTGATGCAGTTGTTGTTACTGCCGAAGAAATGACAAGCATTGTTAAATCTGAAGGGTATAAGAGTGCGTTTAAAAAAGTTGACGTTGTTACTACCGGTACATTTGGCACCATGTGTTCCTCAGGTGCATTTATAAACTTTGGCCATACAAAGCCAAAGATTAAAGCATCAAAGGTATGGATTAATGATGTTGAAGCTTATGCAGGCCTTGCAGCGGTGGATATTTATATTGGCGCAACGCAGGTGCAGGAGGATGACCCGCTAAACAAAGTACATCCAGGGCGCTTCAAATATGGTGGAGGTCATGTCATTGAGGACTTAATTGCAGGCAAGCCAGTAAAATTAAAGGCCAAAAGCTATGGTACTGACTGCTACCCCTTGCGTGAATATGAAGCAACAATAACCATTAACGATTTACGCGATGCATTTTTATACAATCCGCGCAATGCCTATCAAAACTATAACTGTGCGGTCAACCAGTCCAAAAAAACCATTTACACCTATATGGGGATACTGCGCCCCAACATGGGAAATGCAACCTACTCCAGCGCCGGACAACTAAGCCCATTACTCAACGACCCATATTACTGGACAATTGGCGTAGGCACCAAGATATTTTTAGGCGGTACCGTTGGTGCAGTTACATGGCGTGGTACACAGCATGACCCAACCGCACCCAGGGGAGAAAATGGCGTGGTTTGCTCAGGGGCTGGTACTATTGCAGTAACTGGCGACATGAAGCAGATGTCAGCACAATTCATTAAAGGTGCATCAGTTACCGGTTATGGCTGCTCGCTCATGGTTGGGTTAGGTATTCCAATTCCAATTTTAAATGAGGATTTAGCATTCTTTACCGGCGTTTCTGATGACCAGATTTTTTGTCAGGTTGTGGATTATGGGTACGACTACCCCAATGCAATAGGGCGCGTCATTGCTCAGGTAAGCTATGCACAGCTAAAATCAGGATTTATTGACATTGGTGGTAAACGTATCCCAACCGCACCACTTTCAAGCTACCCCATGGCAAAAAAGATTGCCACAATTCTTAAAGAATGGATAACAGGCAAACACTTTACCTTAGGCCAACCACAAATACTGTTGCCATCGGTGCCTTATGATAAGCGTCATGAGTAATACATTGCCTTACCGGATTAACCTTAACACGCGTTTTACCAGCTTTGAGGTGTGTGTTGAAACTACCAATCTGTTTGTGTGTGCACACTCCAATTTATATGACAGGGCGATAGCTCTTGTGAAAAGTCTCAGGAAAGATATTGAAGGCTATATTGAAAAAAATCCTCAGTTTCTTCATGCTCTGACCCCGCTTGAGCCTGAAAATATAGCGCCTGAGGTTGTGCAACGGATGTGTGCGGCTTCATTGCTGGCAGGGGTTGGTCCCATGGCAGCGGTCGCAGGCGCTATCGCCCAGATGGTGGGAGAAGACCTTCTACACTACAGCCCCGAAGTCATTGTGGAAAATGGCGGCGATATATGGGCAAATGTGCGCGAACCTGCCACTGTTAGTGTGTTTGCGGGGCGTTCTGCATTTTCCAAAAATTTAGGTATTGCTCTGACCCCTGCAATGAGTCCCTGTGGCATCTGCTCGTCTTCAGGCAGGTTTGGCCGATCCTTTAGCTTTGGTAAAGCCGATATTGCCACAATCATAGCTGATACTGCAGCATTGGCCGATGCTGTTGCCACTGCCACCTGTAATATGGTACAAAGCGATAGTGACTGCGCAAAGGCTGTATCGTTTGCAACCAGTATATCTGGAGTAAAAGGGGCACTGGTGATATACTGGGATACGATGGCTGTACAAGGCACCATCGAACTAACTGAAATTGAATAAACGAGGTGTACTATGGAATCACGAAATGTACTGTTGATTTTTAATCAACATATAATGTATAAACCCATCATTTACCGCATAGCTAAAGATTTTAATGTGATATTCAATGTACTTGAAGCTAAAATATTGCCCAAGCAGGAAGGAAGGCTTATATTGCAGCTTTCAGGCGATACTGAAGATATTGACAAATGTATCACATACTTAAAAGATGAGGAAGTCCAGGTTGACATCCTTGCCGATAAAATTCAGCGTGATGAAGATCGCTGCGTTCACTGTGGCGCCTGTACCGCAGTGTGTCGCACCGATGCATTGGTCATTAACCGCGAAACAATGATAGTAGAATTTTATCCTGACAGGTGTGTTGCCTGCGGTTTATGCAAATTGGCCTGCCCGGTCAAGGCAATGAGTGGCATTTCCATTGATGTAGATTCAGAAGAATTTGCACTGAAGTCGTAATCTGCTACTCTACAGCACCTATTGCGACAGCCAGCTAAAAAACGATAAATCCGACCATATATCTTTGCCCACCTTTGGCTTAGAAGGCTTAGCAGGATCAGAGGGTTTTGCCGGTTGAGGCGGTTTTGTGGTCAGAATCTGTCTGCTTGGGCGGGGAGCAGTTACCGTACCTGTTATTTTTTCCTTTGGATTCCAGAAGACCAGCTTACCGTTGGTATCAAAGCACAAAAGGCCCTGTACTGGTCCAAGCCAGTTTCCAGATTCAATTGACCATGCATTATTGTTAATAATAAATGCTATACAATTGATATCCGTATCATATATAAACTTGCCCGGTTCAATCCATCCAACATGATCACAATCTTTATCAAATAATGGGAATAACATATAGCAATCCTCCTTATAGTTTTATTTATGTTAATAAACTATTTTATTTATTTTTACAACCGGAAACAATATGTATAAAGTCATCATAATCAAATAAAATTTGCAATGAAAAAATTATATTATATAAAAAAATAATCTTTTTATTAAAATTTTTCCCTTACACCATTGACGATTTTGAAATTTATTATTAATTTATTATCAGAAATTAGCACTCAATAAATATGAGTGCTAACAATAAAAACCTGATATTCATAGGAGGTGTACTATGAAATGGGGTTTAACAAAACGAAATGAAACCAAATTGAATCCTTTTGAAGCATTTGAACGCGATGTTAAAAGGATTTTTGACGATTTCTTTGCATTGGAACCAGTAGATCTCTTTGATTCCGCATGGCTTCCAACGGTAGACGTTGAAGAAGATGAAAAATCCATCCATGTAAGGGCTGAGATTCCAGGAATTGATGAAAAGGACCTCAACGTGACCCTTGAGGATAATGTACTGACCATCAGTGGTGAAAAGAAAGAAGAACGCAAAGAAGAAAACAAACGGTATGTACTAGCAGAACGACGATTTGGTTCATTTAAACGCAGCATTGCATTACCTGATGAAGTGAAGGCCGATAGTGTAAAAGCCTCATTCAAAAATGGTGTTTTGACCATTGACTTTGAAAAGAAGGAAGTGTCGCAGCCCAAACGTATAACCATTAATGTAAAATAACAGGAGGTGGACTATGTTCACAACATATGATCTTTTAGATGACGTTTTGACACTCAGGGACATGGTGGATCGCTTCTTTGATGAAGCATCCACTACTCGTCGGCGTGTGGATTTTCCGTATGTCAATGTCTATGAAAAGGATGATGATATAGTTATACGGGCGATAGCTCCGGGAGTTTCATCCAGCGATGTTAATGTGCAGTTAGCTGATAATACCTTAACTATCGAAATGAACCGTAAGGAAGATTATGCTGACAAGCCATATTTGCGAAAAGAGCGTGAGTTTGGCAGCTATAAGAAATCAATAAAGTTGCCATACTATGTGGACCCTGACAAGGTTGAGGCGTCCATGAACAACGGTATTTTAACCATTAAGCTGACCAAACATGAGTCAGTAAAACCTCGCAAGATAACCATTAACTAAAAGGAGGTGATAGTTATGGCAACCCAGGTAGCAAAACGCACTGATAGAAATCTTGATAAGAAAGATTATTGCATAGTGCCACCGGTTGATATCTATGAAACCGATAATGAATATGTGCTCAAAGTCGATATGCCCGGAGTTCCAAAGGAAAATATTGAAATAACCTTTAATAACAATGAACTGGAAATCAACGGGAAGATTGATGAAGTATATACCTCAAGCGACAACCTGACATATCGCGAATTTACATTGTGTAACTATAACCGTAAGTTCCTTGTAAGTGACAAGATTAATGTTGAAGGGATCACTGCTTCACTTGAAAACGGTGTGCTTACAGTAACACTTCCCAAGCGTGAAGAAGCAAAACCCAAAAAGATTGAAATAAAAGCCGAATAAAAATCATAAGGCCGCACCTTTTAAGGATGCGGCCTTTTATATGTATTTATTCTGTAATGGTTATCATGAATTCTTTTGTTTTTACTGGTTTTGGATTTTTATCAAACGGGCGCACATAATCAAATACAATAGTAACATTACCTGCCTTAACAGCCTTAAACGTGAATATTTCCTTATCTATTCCACCAACGGTTTGCCCCTCACACGTTTTCACTTTATAGTCAGCGTTAATAAGCATCCCTGGATTTTCCTTAATGGCAAAGCGCCAGCGGTATCCTGTACTCAATTGTGATTCAATCTCAATTGTTACACATCCATCATTTTTGATAACGATTGCCTGACCAGTATAGTTTTGTGCATCCACAGTAGTACATGTATTATTCATCACTTTTGAACAACTTATTCCTGATAGTATTACACACCCTATCAGTATCTTCACCATACATAATTTCATAAAAACCTCCACAAAATTTCATTATTCCTTTTCAAGGACAACCCATGCTGCCCCATATCCTATGTTATTGCATCCATATTCTATCCACATGTAACCTTTTTCGCCCCAGCGCTCACCCCATGAGTTTTTAATCCTGTAAGCTTTTTTAGTATCATCCCATCCCACAATAATTATGCCATGGTTGACATCTTTTGGGCTGCTAACCGGGGTAAATTCATCAAATATGCCACCAACATACGCTTGAAAAGCCGGGGTTACCTTTACTGTTGCAGCAATTGGACCGTATGTACATAACGCCTTTTTCATTTCATCAACAGCAGGGATGCCACCATCCCGGCGGACATACCCCCAGGCTACAAGTTTTACGGTTATCTGTTTTTTGGGAGTGCACCCGTATTCATATCCACGGTATGGAGCAATTTTTTCCTCAACAGGATAACTGGTCATCATAAAATCAAACACATTGCCGTACCACCCACCATTGCAACTACCTGCATCCCGCCCATATTTATCACGGGCACAATCAATCATATACTGTTCTGAAAGGTCAATATCAGTTTTTTTATTAATCTTATAGCAACCTTCCACAACACCCATTGCCGTAAATGACCAGCAGCTTCCACATAACCCCTGGTCTTTAACAGGTGTCATCATCCCCAGCGCAAACCAATCCAGAACCGGTTTGGAAGGATCAGCCAGCATAAAAGATTCAGGTAATGTTTCATCTGGTTTTACTGGAGTTATTGCTTCAGGTTTTTCTTCTTTTTTTTCTTCTTCTTTGGGTTTGGGCTTTACTGGCTCCCTTTTTTCAGGCTGTAACTCAGCCTGGCGCTTTGCAGCCTGTGCTTCGGCTAAACGCTGCAGAAATTCAAGAAATAGCTGGAATCCCCTGCTTGTCTGTATTTCAGCTTCCTTTTCCAGATCCTGTGGTGGAACAGCACCGGTAATTTCCTCAATCTGGCGCTTTAAGGCTTCGGTCATATCAACCTTAAATTTAAGGTTACGCTCTTTTATATCTTTGCGTATAGCTTCCAGTTGCTGTTTTACTTCAGTAACACTTTTTTTATTTTTTACCCTTTGCGCTTCAACATCAGCTTTAAATGAGCTTTTCATCTTTGATTGGGAAAAAGCAATTGGAGCAATGATTAGACACATCAGAATGCTCATAACAAAATACTTTTTCATATACTTTCTCCAATTATTGAAATGATGTGTTATGTAAAATTTTCTTCAAATCTATACGAGTTAATGGCAATTGTCCAATCTTTTTTTAACTTTCTTATGTCTGCTAGCATGGAAAATCAACATTTTACAATAATTCAAAATTATATTGCAAAATCAAAACTAACACGTATAATGTGAAAAATATTTAATATTTGATTTAATAAAACCGATAAAAAAGTGTAATAGCATAATTACTAAGCATATAGCGCATAATATCATAAGAGGGTATTTACTATGAAATCAACAAGATTTTTACTGTACGCTATCGTTGCATTTTTAGCAATTTCACTTTGTTTGGTTGCTAATGCACAACAACAAGCGCCAAAAGGGGATCAACAAAAAGAAACCATAAAAGAAGAAGTTACCGGATGGCGGATCAAAGACTTTAAGCCCTATGTAAAAGCAATACAGGAACTGGAAAAACTCAGTAAAGAATATTCAGATAATCTTTTAAAACTGGCAATTGATGAGTATTCAACTGGTATAGATATACTTGAAGATATGGAAAATGATGTTAATAAGCTCATTGAAACCAACCAGAAAAACAAAAATCTTCACGAACAGTGGTACTGGCAGGAAATTGACAGGCGTGAACAGGAAAAACGCCAGATTGGCATGATGAAATTTGAAGCAAAAACAAAAGCAGTAACATACTTTACCAGAGCTATCAATCATATTGATGAAATTACATTTGAAGAAGTACGCAAAGACCCTAAGTTTGTCAACTTCCAGATACGATTGTACCAGGCATATGTTTCTACCCAATACGATCTGTATAATTTGAAACCCTGTATTCCAATTCTTGAGCGTTATATTGAAATTAATGACCAGACAAAGAACGATGTATGGGCATACAAATATTTATCAAGCTGTTATGGTTATATGGAAGGTGTGCTGCTTAAATACAAGCAGGGAACAGAACAGGAACAGTTGCAGTACAAACAGAAAAAGAACTTGTATATGCTGAGAGCAGCTGAACTGCAATATGGCATTGAATCACCACAATACAAGCATCTGCGTGAGATTGTATCAAAAGACGAAAAGAAGAGTGAAAAGATTAACGAATTTAAATAAAAGGCAAGTGCTTATATTCAATAAAAACCCCGCTAAAATGCGGGGTTTTTATTTTTCCATTACTTTAAATCCTGAAACAACCTTATATTCCAATCCGGTATATGTAAGGCTAACCACAATGACTCGACCCGGGTATACATAGATTACCACTGGTTTGGGCTGCCGAATATTATTGTCCCGTACATACTCGTCTGATGTTTCATCCAGACGCCAGCGTTCTATTACTATTTCATGATACTGCCCTGCTGCAAGGTTAAGCTGAATCATAGATCGGTTAATTGCAAGCATGGGCTCGGTTCGTCCAAAATCCTGTCCATTACAATATATTTTATAAAATACCCTTGATGCTTTTTCACCAGTTGGCAGGTCATTAATTGTAATTTCAACAGTATAATCGCTGCTTACAGCAAACTGTACGTTGTTACTATAGCGATATACTACTCTTTTTTCTTTAATATCGATAACTTCTGTATCTTTGTCATCAGCAATAAAGATTATGCGATTATCTATCTGACCTTTGATTACTGGCTTACCTGAAAAATATAATGGCAATATACAATCATTGTACACAAGTGTATTATCATTTTTAAGAATAACAAGGCTGTCTGCCAGCATCAAAAAATCACTAACTCCCCTAACCTGTTCCACCAATCCTGTATTTACATCAGCCCTATACAGTATGGAATCACCTGCTTTAATGCAAATATATACGGCACCTGTTTCAAAAGCAATGCGGGTAATGTGTGTGCTTTCAGAATATGTGGTAATGGAAAATTGAACTATGTTTTTATCTTGTAGAGTGTAAGCTCCAGCGACTATCTCTTTTTCATTTTTTGCAACAAAAAGAATTGCAGAATCCCTGACGTAATAATCAAGCACAACGCCATTAACAGGTACAGGCACCGATGGTTCACTATATAATATTCCATTAATCAATGTTGGAAATGCGGTGCCTATCGCCAGGCTATAAAAGAAAAACTGAAATAAAAAAGCGAATACTATATATGAAAAGACAAACCTAAATACGTGACAACCGGTTTTTGAAATCATTATATATTTTTAAACCAAGTTTATTATGTTCGTCAATTATTTCCTGTAAGATTGCCTTAGTTGTTAATGGATTTACGGTAATAGCTCTGAGGACTACAATCCGCTGATCCCGATACCGTGTTGATTCAAGCATGGTTCGTGAAACAAAGCTATTATCTTCCTGACGAATAGCACGGTGAAGCTCTATTGCCATTTCGTTGAGAACATCATTAATTTTTGATAATCGTTTTTTAAGCCTATTTGTATCCTGTGGACCAGCATTTTGCAGTTGCTGGTATATACCCTCAATTTTTGCCTTTACACTTTCAGGAACAAATCGGTAATTTGTTATAAATAATTCCGGATTATTGAGTAGCTCAAAGTTTTCATGTTTAAGCAGAATTTCCTTTAAAGTATTGGTAAGCATGAATGCGTGATCAAACAAAATTTCAAAACCTGATTTACCAAATATTTTCAACGTTACCCATGGCTTTAAGCATGAAAATGGGCGTGATCCTTCAACGGTGAATCTACCCTGGTCAACCGAATCGGGACGAATTATGTAATTGGATGTATGCATAATGTTGGTAATGTCATAGGGATTTTTAAATAAAATCAGTCCCATTGACAACGGCGAATATAACAGCTTATGCGCATCAAATGTTACGGAATCGGCTTTTTCTATGCCTTTAAACATATCGCGATATTTGTCAACCAGAAGTACTGAGCCACCCCACGCTGCATCAACATGGAAGAAGATATTGTATTCATCAGCAATTTTCCGCAGTGTATAGAGGTCATCAATATTGCCTGTCTCTGTTGTGCCAGCAATGCCAATCAATGCTATGACTTTAATTGTATCAGCATGAGAGCTGTTATACTCAGCTATTGATTTTAATTCTCGACGCAATGCATTAATATCGATTTTGTTGTTACTGTCCACCGGGATTTTAATTACATTGTTGTCGCCTATGCCGGTAATGCGTGCCACCTTATCAATTGAATAATGGCCACGCTGTGATACAATATACACCGCTCTATGAATATTATAATATCTGAATGCTTCGGCCACACCTGCTTTACGTATGCCAGGAAAATGCTCGTCGGCAGGGAATGCCTTATTTCGTGCAACAAGCATTGCCGTAAGGTTTGCCAGTGTGCCATCAAGCGTTACATTTCCCAGTGCAATCCGGTGATTCTGAATATTACGTTTATAAAATGACGCGGGCTTTTGAAAAATAAGTCGATGAATCCAGGCAATAAATTCTCGCTCCACAAATGTTGAAGCTTTTGCTGTTTCTATCTTTACCTGATTTTGATTAAGTGCAGCAATGATCATCTCAAGCAAAATCATAAAATATGGTATTGCGCTTGTCATGTGCCCTATATAATAAGGATTTCCCACCTTCACCGAATGCTTAATAACCTTTTGTTTTATTTCTAAAAGTATATCTTTCAATAGCTTTGGTTCACGCGGAATATCAATATTGTTAAACAGGCATGCCAATTCAGGCAATGAAATTTCGCTGTGAATGCCCCCCTTTTCCTTGAAAAAGGAATGGATGAGGTCTAAAAGCTCATACCCAAACTGCATAAACTTATCGGGTGAATCGGGCATAATAAATAGCTTGCGCAGATGCTCTAAATCGGTGGGTATCTTGCCGGGAGTATGATCTATTGTGGGCTCAGCCAATCTCATTGTGGTAACCACATATCATAAGGTTGGTGGACATTGTATTACACAAAAGTAAATATAATTAAATTAATCAAGTACTTTTGCTCTAATACACAAAATTATTGCCAATACCTATACAAATTGAAAGCATATTGTGCGATAGTTCCGTTACCAGTCCACTGAAAATATAGCCCTAAACTGAAAAATAACCAATTTTTTGCCTATTACATTTTTTTAAACTTACAGACTTCACGTCTGTAAGTTTAAAATATTCATAATACGAAAAATATCTAATTTTTTGATTTATTGTTTTTTTTAAATTCTCTCTTGACGGTGATGCATACTGTATTTACACTGATGGCAGTATTTATAACCTATTTGTTACAGGAGACCAATTATAATGACTATACTGAAACTTGAAAACGTTTCATTATCATTAGATGAAAAACCAATACTCAACAAACTTTCTGTTGATTTCTGGGAAGGTCATATACATGCAATCGTTGGTCCCAATGGCGCTGGCAAATCAACATTTTCATATGCAGTAATGGGGCTTAGCGGATACCGTAACATTACAGGTATTATTTATTTTAAAGGCAAGCCCATTAATGACTTAACAGTGTACCAGCGTGCACGCGCTGGAATAAGCTTGGGATGGCAGGAACCTGCCCGCTTTGAAGGGCTTACTGTTGCACAGTACCTGAAAGCATCAAAAAAAGAAAAAGGCATGCCCATTGAAGAAGCAATGGATGTTGTAGGTTTATCACCTAATGAATACCTGCAGCGTGCCTGTGATAAAACCTTAAGTGGCGGTGAGCGAAAACGCATTGAGCTAGCATCACTTTTAGTTATGCAGCCTGAGCTGGTGCTGCTTGATGAGCCTGATTCAGGCATTGATGTGGAAGCACTTGAGCGAATATTTGATGCAATTAATATTTTAAAGCAAAGAGGTTCTACTATAATAACTATCACTCATAGCATGGCAGTACTCAAGAAAGCCGAACATGCATTTTTAATGTGCCATGGTAGCATTATTGATAAGGGGAGCATTGATAAAATTTCTGGGTATTTTGAAAATAAATGCATCCCCTGTGGACATAAAAATATACCCATACCAGGAGAATTACAGTAATGAAAGATAAGCGCGAAATTGCAAAGACATTATACAAAACAATGGGGCTGACCGATGCTGCCCTCAACGATCCTGATATTGCACATCTTGTCATAAACGGCAATATGGTGGTTGGTGCACATTTAGTGCCGGGTCTGGTTGTAGAGCCTCATGAAACCCAGAATGGTGTTACTGTTGTCATGAAGGTATTGGCAGGTACTATCATACAAAAACCGGTGCACCTTTGCTTTGGCATGCTTCCTGAGGATGGCCTTCAAGAGATTATCATGGATGTTACAATAGAAGAACATGCAAAAGTTTCCATTCTTGCACACTGCACATTCCCCAATGCAAAAAATATTACACACAAAATGCAGGCAAACATTGTGATTAAAGAAGGTGCGTTTTACTCATATTTAGAACGCCATGTGCATGCACCTGGCGGATTGATTACAGTATTACCGCATGCGATAGTTACTGTTGAAAAGAATGCCACCTTTAAAACTGACTTTGAGCTATTACGGGGAAAAGCAGGCATTATTGACATTAATTATGAGACAACCTGCCATGAAGGAAGCCTTTTAGAGATGAATGCTAAGGTCAACGGCATTGACGATGACGATATTACCATTCGGGAAACAGGCCATTTAAAAGGCGAAGGTGCCGTTGGTGTCCTTACTACCCGCATTGCCGTCCGTGACAATGCAAAAGCTACTGTTTACAATACATTAACAGCTCACGCAGCATTTGCACGAGGCCACGTTGACTGCAAAGAAATCATTCAGGACAATGGCATTGCAAAAGCTATTCCCATTGTTGAGGTGTATCATCCTAAAGCGCATGTTACCCATGAAGCAGCTATTGGCAGTGTTGACGATAAGCAGCTACAAACTCTTATGGCGCGCGGATTAGATGAGGATGAAGCGGTTGATTTAATTATTCAGGGATTGCTTTCGTAGTTTTTACTGGTTTTCTTTTCTATTAAAAGGCCAATAACCCCTAATACAGAAAGCAGTACAAAGTAAATCATTGTTTTGATTGACAGGTCGCTACCCTGTTGGCGGCGCTGCAGTAATAGCTCTAAATACAGTATATCATTTGTTGTAAATTCCTTTTGCTCAGCAACACGATTATCAAATTCTTTAAGGATATACTCAATGCCTGCACCTGCTTCATCAAAGCGGTCATAGCCTGCAAATATATGCGGATTGCGCAGTATAATATATGCCTGCTTCAATTTCTGGCTGTCAGCATCCTGTGTTAAAAGCTTTTCTATTGCTGGTTCAGTAACCATTTTTGAATAAATACCAGGCAAGCCAAATAAAATCCCTGCAACCAGTACTGCTATTGAAAAATAAACATATATTTTTCTATCATCAAATTTCATTTTCCAACCTCTTGTAAATATGTTACTATATCAACGGTTTCATAGTGTGCTTTTTCTACTTTTATCATTGTTTCAGGCAACACTAATGCTGCTTCCTGCTGCCGTATTACTTCATTAATATCCATCTCAAGTTCGTTGAACAATGGCTTTATCGCATCTTCAGACTCATTCTGTGAGATAGTTATCTGCTTAACCTGCTTTGGCAAAAGTTTATCAACAGTTACTGACAATTGTTTCAATGTGTGCTTATCTTCAGTAACTATCGCCACCGTTGCGGTGTAGTTTTTTACTACTTTTTTTACGCTTGTATTCATTACAGTTACCGTGTAGGTGGTGGCAAATACAGGCATATTTTGCTGGAAGACAACCTGAACCGCAAACTCAACATCACCCACATCAACATACTGTGCGCATCCAAGACACAATACCAGTAACAATAAAATAAGATTTTTTTGCATTGTAAACCCCATGAACTATATTATGAAGTTATGAATTAGTGTTAACAATTTAGTCAAGTAAAAAGTAGAAATAAGCTGACCTAATAATTCTTAAAACTTTTAAAAATATGAAAATTTATCTGGATATAACATTTCTTGCATAAAAACCTCTATATTGGTGAAAGTAAAAATTACTTGACTCATTAAACATCACATATTTATCTTAAAAAAAGATAATTGGAGATAGTTGTATGAATTACAATGCATTGAGCAGAGAAGAAGTGATAATCAAATTAAAACAGATAAAGCCAATATTAGAAAAACAGTATGGCATTACAAAAATAGGTATTTTTGGTTCTTTTGCACGCAATGATTTTACTGAACATAGCGATATAGATATCGTCTTTGAAACAGAAAATCCCCATGGTTTTCTTACAGTTCATCTAAAAGATGAATTGGAACAATATTTTAATAAACATGTTGATGTTGTACGATATAGAGAAAAAATGAATCCATATTTAAAAGATCGTATTAATTCTGAGGCCATCTATGTATGATAAGGCCTATATAAAGATTCTCTTCAATCAAATATATAGTGCTCTCATTAAAATCAAAGAAAGAACCGAAAATATTCCATATGATAAGATAGTTCTCATAGTTGGTAATAGAAAAAGAATTGTTGATTATGCTGTTCAAAACCAGTTTGCGGGTATAATACTTACTGGTATTAAAGATTTGAGCGAGCTAAGTACCGATTTTTCAAATTATAATGGATGGGTATTTGTTTCGGAGTTAAGTACTGCAGAAACTTTAAGTTTAGCAATGCTTAGTGTGCCTGCGAAAAGCATTATGAATACTAACCTGCCTACCATCAAAGCCAGTGATGATATTGATATTGCAAAATTTGAATTGTCTAAATCAGATTTGAAAGGACTTCCAGTAATTGATGATATGGGAAATCTTGTTGGTCTTGTTACAAGAATGAACTTTATAAACAATGTGAGAAAGAAATTGATACTTGTTGATCATAACGAGTATATGCAGGCTGTTGATGGTGCAGAATCAGCAGAAATACTTGAAATTATTGATCATCATAGATTGGGAGCGATTAAAACTAAATCACCAATTTATATCTACACAAAACCAGTGGGCAGTACCTGCACACTTGTCTATGAACTTTATAAGGCAAATAAGGTTGAGATTGATAAAACAATAGCGGGATTACTACTTGCTGGCATTATGTCAGATACCGTTGTCTTAAAATCTCCCACTACTACCAATGATGATAAACAGGCATCTTTAGAATTATCAAAGATTCTTGGTATAGATTACCTTGATTTTGGTTCAGAGATTTTCTCCGTTGCAGACAATATAAAAGTTAGCAATCCAGAAGAAGTAATCACAAACGACATAAAAATCTATAATGAATACGGTTTTAAAGTAGGCATAAGCCAGATAGAAGTTGTTAGTTTCTCTGTTTTTTATGAGTATAAAGATATTTTAAAAACTGCACTTTTAAACATAAAAAAATCTAATGGATTAGATTGGGCAATGCTTATGGTTACAGACATTATAAAAGGAGATAGTTTACTCCTTACTACTACTTTTGAACAGGCTGAAAGAATAATACCTTACAAAAAGGTAGAGGATAATTTATATCTACTTTCAGGTGTGTTATCTCGAAAAAAACAGCTTCTTCCAGAGATTTTAAGGATACTGGAAGAACTGAGTCAAAGCGGTAAGAGGAGATAAAGATGGATGAATTAATTAAGTTAATAAAAAATACAAAAAATGTGATTGTTTTTACTGGAGCGGGAATATCTAAAGATAGCGGTATCCAGACCTTTAGGGATACTGATGGACTCTGGAAAGATTTTGATCCAAACGTATATGCAACTTACGAAGGTTTTATGAACAATCCAGAAAAAGTTTGGAGATGGTATCTTTACAGATATGAAAAAATAAAGTCTGCCAATCCTAATGAAGGGCATTATTTTGTTGCAAAAGTTGAGAAGTATTCACAAAATTTTGCCTTAATTACGCAAAATATTGATGGATTGCATACCAAAGCTGGCTCAAAAAATGTTATAGAACTTCACGGCAATATTCACAGGGTAAAATGTTGTGCCTGTAGAAATAAATTTAACACTGAGGATGTAAACTTCAGTATATTACCTCCGCTTTGTGAATGTGGTGGTCTTTTAAGACCTGATGTGGTTTGGTTTGGAGAAGCATTACCTTATAAAGAATTGCAGTTAGCCTTTTCTTACGCGGGAACCGCTCAACTTGCTATTGTTATTGGAACTTCTTGTCTTGTCTATCCAGCAGCGGAAGTACCATTCATTGTAAAGAGAAATGGTGGGGCAATAATTGAGATTAATCCTGAAAAAACACCTTTAACAGATTATGCAGATTTGCACATAAGCAAGGTTGATGGTAATTTTTACAAAGAAATTAACAATAAGTTGGATCTGTAAAGTTAGGCGATAGGCTATAGGCGATGGGCAATTGGTGAGGCGTGAGAAGTTATACGTGATATGTGAGGTATGTGGTGTGGGGTTTGAGGTATGGGGAAAAACTAAATCTTAACCTCAACCTTAACCTTAATAAAAACAGTTAATTGTGAGTGGTGAATGGTGAATAATTAGGCTATAGGCGATGGGCGATATGGTAAATGAAGCGTCCCGCTTCGTGAAAGTGGGAATGGTGAGGAGTGATTGGTGAATGGGGAAAGATAGGTTATAGGTAATAGATAAATCGCTTTGCTTAGAGAAAAGATGAGTTGAGAGTTAGAGCCTTGGTGGGGACATAATATTTAATAAACTATCAAATTGACTAACTATACGTAATAAATAGATAGCTTTAAACTCCACAATCTATTTTGTAATTAAAAAGTTTTTTAGAGTTTTTTAAAAGGGTTTTTTACGATATAATTTCAAAGTTATGAAACTTCAGATTAGTTTTCCTACAATTATTGGTTTTCGTGTACCTGACATAATAGTCGCAGTTTTTTTAGCTGGGCTCATAGGTCTGATTTTTTTTCTGGGAAGTCAATGGAAAGGAGATTTGAGCAGTGTTGCTGAAATAAGCTTAGAATATAAGTATTTACCCCTATATATTCTTCAATCAATCTCACGTATATTTATTGCTTATATTTTTTCTCTGATATTTATATCCCCAACTGCTAATTCTGAAAGGTTTTTGTCTCTATATAATTTCATTATATTTCGTTTTACTTTTCTAGATTCAATTCCAAGTAACAGTTCAACTAAAAGAACAGCAAGATAATCTGCTATCTTGGCTTTCTCTAAAAAATCAAAGATACAGCTAACAATTGATTCTTTTGTATCTTCAAATTCAGTATACTTATATTTA
>Ga0101944_10001197_pt1 | contig 57849 bp, 51 predicted proteins | sample DewCreD2012metaG_FD_75245 | JGI IMG/M metagenome (GOLD analysis project Ga0101944, IMG submission 75245) | Hot spring sediment bacterial and archeal communities from British Columbia, Canada, to study Microbial Dark Matter (Phase II) - Dewar... ...
AATGATGATTCTGAAATAGTAAACAAATCTTGTAAAGCAAACTTCAAATCAATCGGGCCAAAATTCGGTAAGAAAGTAAAACAAGTTGCTCAAGAAATCAAAAACTTCAATAAAGAACAAATTAAGTTACTTGAAAATGGTTCTTCGATTGAAATAATTATTGATGGAGAAACTATTTCAATTCAAAAAGATGATGTAGAAATTATCAGTCACGAAATCGAAGGCTGGTTTGTTGAAACAGAATCCGGAGTTACAGTTGCGGTTGATACAGAATTAACTCAGGATTTGATTGACGAAGGTCTTGCCCGTGAATTTGTAAACAGAATTCAGAATATGAGAAAGGATGCTGGATTTGAGGTAACTGATAAAATTTTGATTAATTTCAGCAGTTCATCTGAATTTGTGCAAGCAATCCAAAAATTTTCTGATTATATTTCTAATGAAACTTTGGCAGAAATTTTAACTTCAGATAATGAGCTTAAAGAATCTTATAGTCAGGAATGGCAAATAAATGGTTATGATTGTAAAATTTTCATTAAAAAAGTTTAATAATAATTTGAAAGGAGAATAAAATGGCTAAGAAAGTAGTGAAAAAGGCAGTAAAAAAAGCTGATAAAAAAGTGAAATCTGAAAAGAAAAAGAAACCCGAAAAACCTAAGGTAAAGAAAACAGTTTCCAAAAAAGCAGCTACCAAAACTTCAAAAGTTAAAGTTGTAAAAAAAGCTGCAAAAAAAGTTCAACCTAAAAAGAAAGTTTCAAAAGAAACTAAAAAAGTAAAATCAGTTTCAGCTCCAACAGCTAAAGAAACCAAGCAGAAAAAGGCACAGGAAGAGATTAAAAAAATATCTGAAATTAATAAACAGGTAGAAGGGAACATTCAGGAAGAAAACGAGATAGATGCTCAGATTTTAGCTGAAATGGAAGCTGCAAGAAGAAGAGCAGAAGCTTTAAAGAAAATTAAAAAATATAGTAAAAAAGAACTTGAACATTTTAAGTCTATAATTATTAGTAAGCAAAATGAAATAATTGAGCAGTTACAAAATTTAAGAGATCAGATGCTCGATCCATCAACTGGTGAATACATAAATGAAAATTCGCCTTATTCATTGCATATGGCAGAGCAAGGTACTGACGCAATGGAAAGAGAAAAACTTTTCCTTTATGCTCAAAGAGAAACTAAATTTTTAACTTATCTTGAAGAAGCCTTAAAAAGAATTGAAGAAGGAATTTACGGAATCTGTGTCGCTTGCGTTGAAGAACCACAGTATCTTTGTCCAACTTGCCCATTGATTCCTAAAGAAAGATTGGAAGCAGTTCCACATACTCAACTTTGCCTTCCAATGAAGCAAAGACAGGAAAAAAGTTAAAGTAATACTTGAAATTTATCTGCGGAGTTTAATTATTGAAGATTTTATTATTATCACTATTTATTGTTATAGTTGATCAGGTTACTAAATTATTAGTTAAAGGATTCTCAATCCCTTTTCTCAATTTTAATTATGATGGAATGTATTACGGTCAAAGTATTCCAATCATCAATGATTTCTTCCGTCTTACTTACATTGAAAATCCAGGGATGGCATTCGGCTTTGACCCCGGTGAAAATTTCAAACTTGCAATTTCTTTATTCTCTTTAATTGCAAGTATAGGATTAGTTTTTTATTTGTATATGATTCGAGATAAAAGTTTAAGCTTACGTTTATCAATTGCATTTATACTTGGTGGTGCGATTGGAAATCTTATTGACAGAACTTTGTATGGTGTAATTTTTGGCTATGCTCCTCTTTTCTATGGACGAGTAGTAGATTTTTTTGATTTTGATTTCTTCAATTTCACAATTTTTGGAATCAGTTATGATAGATGGCCTATATTTAATATCGCCGACGCTGCTGTAACTATTGGTGTCCTGATATTAGTTATTTTCTATAAAAAAGAAGAACCTAAAGAGGAAATAGAAGAAAAAGAAACTATTACTATCAATGAAATAACAGAGACAGATACAGCTTCAGAATTAGAAATTGTTGGACAAAGTTCAGAAAACCCATCTGAAGAAATAAATGAGCAGAATAATAACAGAAAAGAAACATCTGATCAGAGTTCCTGAATCAAAAAAACCTGAAAGAATAGATACTTATTTAACTAATCACATTGAAAATGTAACCCGAACAAAAATACAATCTGCTATCAAAGCAGGACTTGTTACTGTAAATGATAATAAAGTCAAAGCAAACTATATTGTCAAACCTCTCGACGAAATTTTAGTAATTCAGCCCATTTCTCCAAGACCTGAAGAAGTAGAGCCCGAAAACATCCCTCTTGATATTGTTTATGAAGATGAAAATTTATTAGTAGTTAATAAACCTGCCGGAATGGTAGCTCACCCTGCTTATGCAAATTATACCGGCACTCTTGTTAATGCTCTGCTCCATCATACAAACAAATTAAGTAAAGTAAATGAAAGTTTCAGAGTTGGAATTGTTCACCGAATAGATAAAGATACATCAGGTTTGTTAATAGTTGCAAAAGATGATTACACACACTCTAAATTAGCTGAACAATTTGCTAAACATACCATCGAAAGAGAATATCAGGCAGTTTGCTGGGGGAAATTTTCTAATTGGAGAGGAGAAATTTCAACTAAAATTACCAGAAGCAAATCAGATAGAAAAAAATTTACAATTAGTCAAACTGAAGGAAAAGAAGCAGTCACTTTCTACGAAGTAATTGAAGAGTTTGAGTTTGCCTCTCTGTTAAAACTGAAATTGAAAACAGGAAGAACACATCAAATTAGAGTTCATTTATCTGGAATTGGAAAACCAGTTTTTGGAGACAGAGTTTATGGCGGTGATAAAATTGTTTTTGGCAGCGAATTGCCTCAAATGAAAGCGAGAGTAAATAATTTATTAAACCTGATGAAAAGACAAGCTCTGCACGCTAAAACTCTGGGGTTTATTCACCCGATAAATAAAGTTTTTATGACATTTGATTCTGAAATACCAAAAGATTTTCAAGATTTACTTGATAATTTGAGAAAATAGATTTTTTGTGATTATTTTTTAACGCTATTTAAAACATTTTATTATAACCTTAAAAAATTTATAATTTTTACGATAATAAATACTACATTAAACATTTATAAATATTAAAATAAATGATTATAATCGAATTAATATATAACCTTTTTGCTCTTCTTTCCTTAAGCGTTATTTCGAATTTTATCGTTCAAAAACACGGTTACCAATCAAAGAGAAGTCAAATTTATCACGGAATACTATTTGGTTTAATATCTATAATTGGAATGGCAAATCCATTTGTCCTTGAAAAAGGAATCATTTTCGATGGACGCTCCATAGTTATCAGCTTATGCTCATTATTATTTGGACCAGTATCAGGAATCATTTCTGCCGTAATGGCAATTATTTTTAGAATTTATTTAGGTGGGGTAGGTACTTTCGCAGGAATTTTGGTAATTACCACATCTTTCTTGTCGGGTTATTTCTTTTACTCAAGATATAACAAAAGAAAATATGAAATCAGCAACTTAAACCTTTATTTCTTTGGAATAATAGTTAATTCTTTGATGATTGGTTTAATGGTTTTTTTACCGTTTGAAATCTTTATCAGATTCTTAAACTTAATTGCACCAACGGTCTTCATTTTCTATCCGATAATTACGCTTGGAATTGGTAGAGTTCTATTAAATCAAATTATAAGTTATGATACTTTAATCTCCATTAAAGATAATGAAGAATCCTTAAAAACAACTTTGTATAGCATTGGTGATGCTGTTATTTCCACAGATGTTGATGGAAAAATTATACGGATGAACTTAATAGCTGAGCAATTAACCGGATGGAAAGAAGACGAAGCTAAAGGAAGAAGTATTAAAGAGATTTTTATTATTAAAAATGAAATAACAAATTTGCCCGCAGACAACCCAGCCATTAAAGCGATAAATGAAGGAATTATCACAAGATTAACAAATCATACAGTCTTGATTAGCAAAAACGGAAAAGAAATTCCAATAGTTGATTCAGCTTCACCTATCAAAAGAGACAATCAAATAATTGGAGCAGTATTAGTTTTTAGAGATCAAACAGAAGAAAGGAAAAAGCTGAAACAACTTGAGGAAAAAGAAAAATTTCAAAGATTTCTTATTTCTAACTTACCTGGCTTTATTTATCGTTGTGCTAATGATAAAAACTGGACAATGTTTTATATAAGCGATGGTTGTTTTGAAGTAACAGGATATAAACCTGAAGAATTTGTTGTAAATAATCCAGCTTTTAATGACATAATTCATCCTGATTATCAAGACCTTCTTCATTCTATTTGGGAAAAAATACTCAGAAAAAAAGAAATCTTTGAGTATGAATATCCTATTTTTACAAAGTCTGGTGAACTCAGATGGGTTTGGGAAAGAGGCAGGGGTGTTTTTTCTGATAATGGAGAACTGCTTTACCTTGAAGGATTTATTACAGATGTATCTGAGAAAAAAGTTGTAAGCTCTCGATTAGAGGAAAATCAAAAAAGATTAAGCATAATATCCAATTTAATCTCCGATTATTTATTCCTGACCAAAATTGATAAAGATGGTAATGCCGTGATGGATTGGGTAACCGGAGCATTTAAGGAAATAACTGGTTACTCATTTGAAGAATACAATACCGTTGGAGGTTGGAAAGCACGACTTCATCCGGATGATATTTCAAAAGATAATGATGCGTTTCAAAATCTATTGAATAATCAGGAAGCAATTGTTGAGGTAAGAACTCTGAATAAATCAGGAGAAATAGTCTGGGTTAGAGTATTTGCTCACCCGGTTTGGAACGAAAAGGAAAACAGAGTTACAGAAATAGTCGGAGCCGTTCAAAATATAACTAATGAAAAAAAATCTGAACTTATCTCTCAGGTGGAAGTTAAAATTTCTCAGGCAGTTCTTTCTAACAAATCTGAAATAGAAGTTTTTGAAGTCATACGCAATCAACTCTCTTTGTTATTTGATGTTCAAAACTTTTTTGTTGCCTTCTATAATAAAGAAACCGGACTGCTTCGATCAGTAGTTGAATCCGATGAGAAAGACTCTATCCCGATTTGGAAAGCTAAAGGATCATTAACGGGTTATTTAATTGAGCAAAAGAATACTCTATGTTTAAGTAAAACTGATTTACAGAATTTGATAGAAGAAAATAAAATTGGAGTGGTTGGAACATTGCCTGAGCAATGGCTTGGAGTTCCTCTGAAAATTAATGAAGAAGTTGTTGGAGCAGTTGTAATTCAGGATTATTCAAATCCCAATGCATTCGATGATTACACAATCAGATTGATGGAAAATATATCAAGTTTTCTCAGCATATTTCTTGAGAGGAGTAAAAGAGAGGAACAAATTCGTGAAAATGAAGAGCGTTTCAGAAATCTTTTCGAAAATCAGGAAGCAATTCTTTTATTGATGGATGCCGAAAGCGGAATGATTATAGACGCAAACAATTCTGCTCAGAAGTTTTATAAATGCAGTTTGAATGAATTAAAAGAGAAAACCATTTTCGATATAGATATTGCTTCGCCTGAAGTAATCAAGAAATCAATGATTAAAATCTACAAGAAAGCCCAAAGCAAATTCGAAACAAAACATAAATTAGCAGATGGAGAAATAAGAGATGTCGAAATTTATACTTCGCTGATTACTATTAAAAACCATAAATTCTTTTATTCCATTGTATTTGATAAGACAGAGCAAAAGCAGGCTGAAAAAGAAATCCAACTCCTGAAAACTGCAATTATCCAAAATCCAGTAATAATTACCATAACTAATACTAATGGTGAAATAGAGTTTGTCAATCCAAAGTTTACTGAATGTACTCAGTATAAATTAGAAGAAGTAAAAGGACAAAGCACAAGAATAATAAAATCAGGTTTTCACTCTGCAGAATTTTATAGTGAGATGTGGGGAAAAATTAAAAAAGGAGAAGAATGGTCTGGCGAGATTCTTAATAAGAAAAAAGATGGTTCACTATTTTGGGTTTTTACGATAATTTCTCCGATTATGGACAGGTTTGGGAAAATTACTCATTTCGTAGCTGTTCAAGAAGATATTACCCAACGCAAAAAAATGATGGAAGCTCTTATTAAATCAGAGGAGGAATTCCGTTCAGTTTGGGAGAATTCTGTAGATGCTATGAGATTGGTTAATGAAAATGGAATTGTTGTAAATGTAAATCAAGCTTATTGTGATCTTTTCAACATGAAAAGAAGTGAATTGATTGGTAAGCCGTTTAACATTGCTTATGTAGTAAGAGATAAAGATAAAACTCTTGATTCTTTCATTCAAAGATTCAAGCTAAGAACTATAAGAAATAAGTTTGAAACAGATATTATGTTGAACGATGGAAGAATAATTTGGGTAGAACTAACGAGTGCTTTTATCGAAACAAAAAATTACCCCACTCTTTTACTTAGTATTTTCAGAGATATAACAACTTACAAGAAACTGATAAATGAAACAATACAAGCAAAAGAAAAAGCTGAGGAAATGAATAAAGTAAAATCATATTTCTTTGCGAATATGAGTCACGAACTTAGAACTCCTTTGGTTGGAATTCTTGGATTTGCAGATATTATTAGAGAAGAACTTGAAGACAGACCAGATTTACAAAATATGGCTGAACTCATAACCAAGTCCGGTCAAAGATTACACGAAACATTAAATCTCATTCTTAGTTTATCCAAACTTGAATCAGGCAAATTAGAAATAAAAATTTCTGAAGAAAATATAATTCCTCACATAAAAACATCTTTTAATTTATTTGAACAAGCAGCTAAGAAAAAAGGATTACAGTATAACCTTCAGCTTCCTGATAAAGAAGTTATTTGTCGTATAGATCCAAATCTGATTCATAACGTTCTTAATAATCTTATAAATAACGCAATAAAATTTACTTCTAAAGGCAGTGTTACAGTTAAGTTAGATGTTTTTGGCTCTAATGCAAGAATTCAAGTAATTGATACGGGAATTGGAATTCCGAAAGAGAACCAATCTGTTATTTGGGAAGAATTCAGACAAGTAAGCGAAGGATTGAACAGGAGTTTTGAAGGAACCGGTTTAGGTTTAACAATAGTAAAAAAATTCACAACGCTAATGGGCGGAAAAATTTCTTTGGAAAGTGAAAAAGATAAAGGAAGCACATTTATTCTTGATTTTCCTATTGTTGTTAAAAAAATTGAAGAAGAGATTAATAATGCTTCTATGAATAAAAAAATTAAAACCGATGTAGCCAAAACTGATTTTGATATACTTTATGTTGAAGATGATCAGGCTTCTGTAGATATAGTTAGCATTATGTTAAAAGGTAAATATAAATTTGATATAGCCCGTAATGCAGATGAAGCTTTGGTTAAAGTTAAGCAAACTTCTTACAAAGCAATCTTAATGGACGTTAACCTGCAAAATGATACTGATGGTGTTCAACTTACAAAACTTATCAGACAAATAAATGGCTATAATAATATTCCTGTTGCAGCAATTACAGCTTACGCACTTGATAAAGATAAAGAGACATTTTTATCTCAAGGTATGACTCATTATCTATCAAAGCCATTTTCAAAATCAGATCTCCTTGATTTAATTTCCAAAATGTTAAGACAATAATCATTTATTAAACAATATTTATCTGCAGAGAATCTAAAATGAAAAGAAAATCTTTTCTAAAGACGATTGCGTTAACTTCGGCTTTTGTAGCCAGTCCGTTCAGGAGCGTTTTATCAAAAAGCAAATCGTCTGAAGAAACCTCTTTCGAATTACTACCCAAAGCTATTAAACCTAAAAGATTAAAAAGCGGAGATACTATTGCATTAGTAGCTCCGGGAAGTTATATATCAAAAGAAGAACTTAATGACTCAATAAAAAAAATTGAAGGTTTAGGTTTTAGTGCTGTTTACTCTGAAAAAATTTTGAATCAAAATGGATACTTTTCGGGAAAAGATAATATTCGTGCAGAAGATTTAATTGAAAAGTTTGAAGATAAAAATGTAAATGGTATTATGTGCGTTCGTGGTGGTTATGGCTGTGCAAGAATCCTCCCCTTGTTGGATTATAAATCAATTAAAAAAAATCCAAAAGTTCTGATTGGTTATAGTGATGTAACTGCTTTAATGTTCGGCATATTTAAAAAAACGGGATTGATTACTTTTCACGGTCCTGTTGCAACTTCTACTTTTAATGATTTTTCTGTAAAAAATTTTAATTCTGTTCTAACAGATAATATTTATCCAATTAAGTTTTCCAACCCAACCGAAGAACTTGATGAAAATCCTTATGGTGTTGTTTCAATTGTTAAAGGAAAAGCAAAAGGAAAGCTGATTGGCGGAAATCTTTCAATTATGGTTTCCTTAATTGGAACTGACTTCGATATTAACTATGATAACTCAATAATTTTTATTGAAGAGGTTGGCGAAGAGCCTTATCGGATTGATAGAATGCTGACGCAATTAATTCAGGCAAAAAAGTTTGATAAAGCTTCCGGAATTATGATGGGAATTTTTAGAAAATGTGAGCCTAAATCAGAAAATCCTTCTTTCGATAAATCTTTTACACTAATTGAAGTTTTAACTGATAGATTATCAAATCTTAAAATTCCAGTGATTTATGGAATGTCATTCGGACATATTAAAAACAAATTCACGATTCCATTTGGCTCTAACGCAATTTTAGATACAGAAGAACAAACTTTTAGTTTAATAGAATCACCTGTAATCTGATATATTTGATTAAAAGATTCATCAATTTTCTAATCCAGAGGTATTTATGAAAAAACTCTTTATCCTTTCATTTTTAGCAGCTTTCATTTTTAATGGATGCATTGTTTTCAAATCAGTAAGCTATGAAATTACAATTACGGATGATATTAAAGGAACTTCACTTGTTACAATTGAAGACTTGGCAACAGATGCTGCAACAGAAGAAGAATTAAACAATGATAAACAAATCGTCTTTGAGTATGCACTTCAAAGCAATGTATTCTTAAATGATATGGATAGCGAAGGGAAGAAAATTATTTCACGTAACCTATTCGTTCAAGAAAACAAACTTAATGCATTGGTTAGTTATGAATTTGATGATATTACTGAAGTAGAGCAAATTCAATTTGACGACCCTTATTACTTTTTAACTCTTAGTCCTGAAGATAGTATTATATCAACAAATGGACAGATTTTTATATCTGATGATTATAAAAGAATAGTTTGGGATAAATCAATTAAAACTCTTAAGTTCAAAATATTTAATAAAAATACAGATAAGCCTGGTATAAAATCTTTGGCACCTTATTATAAAAAATAATGTATGCACAAGTAGTTTTTCCATTACCTTTCAGGAAAAGTTTTACTTATTCAATTCCTGCTTCGCTTTCTAAGTATGTAAAAGAAGGAGTAAGAGTTGTTGCACCATTCGGAAAACGAACACTTACAGGATTTGTTGTCAGTATTGCAAAATCAACTTCGGCAAAGGATGTAATAAAACCAATTAAAGAAGTTATAGATGAAATTCCTGTAGTTGATGAAACAAATTTGAAGTTTTATCAATGGCTTTCTGATTATTATTTATGTTCTTTAGGCGAAGCTTTGAAACTTTCTGTTCCGCACGGAACAGAAGTCGAGTCAAAAAGAATGATTTATTCAGATAAAGATTTTGTTGAGAAACTTATTTCAGAATCAAAGAACGATAAAACACTTCGACATAAAATATTGACAACTCTTCTTGATAAAGAGCATATTTCATTCAATGCACTTCAAAAAACTGTTGGACAAAAAAACATTTACACACAAATAAGAACCTTGCAAGAAGAAGGCGCTCTTACTATCTCAGATGAAGTGCTTAAACCAAAAGTTAAACCGAAAAAAGAAAAATATGTAAGATTAAAAAAGAATTTTGCTGATCTTTATTCGAGTTTTCCTGAACTTGAAAGAAAATCACCTAATCAGGTTAAAATACTTTTAACAATGCTGCAAAAGGGTAATGATACTCTTCCACTCTCAGAACTACTTCACAAAACAGAAACCTCCAAATCATCAGTTGATTCACTTGTAAATAAAGAAATTCTCGAAATATTTGAAAAGGAAGTTGAAAGGAAATACAGTGATAATTACGCTGAGGAGACCAAAGATTTCTTACTTACAGAAAATCAACTAAAAGTTATAGAAAAAATCAAACCTAAATTAGATGAAGAAAAATTTCAGACATTTCTCCTCCACGGAATAACTGGCAGCGGTAAAACTCAAGTTTATATAGAGCTTTCAAAAATTGCATTGGAAAAAGAGAAATCAGTTTTAATTCTTGTGCCTGAAATTTCATTAACTCCACAAATTGCATCAAGATTTTTTAACAACTTTGGCGAAACTGTTTCTGTAATTCATAGCAGTATGTCGGATGGAGAAAGATTTGATACCTGGCGAAGAATTCTAAAGGGAAAATCAAAAGTAGTAGTAGGTCCTCGCTCTGCACTCTTTGCTCCGCTTAAAAATATTGGTTTGATAGTCGTAGATGAGGAACACGATAGTAGTTATAAACAACAAGATCTAACTCCCAGATATAATGCCAGAGATTCAGCTATTATGCTTGGAAGTTTTTTTAATTGTCCGGTTATTCTTGGTTCGGCTACTCCATCAATAGAAAGTCGTTATAATGCTGAAATCAATAAATACGAATATCTGACTCTTCCAGAAAGAATTGATGGAGCAAAAATGCCTCGCATCATTACTGTAAATGTTATTGTTGAGCAGAAAAAAGGAAGGATGGAAAATATTTTTTCAAAAACTTTGCTTGACAAAATTGAGGACAGATTAAAGAAAAAGGAAGGCGTAATTCTACTTCAAAATAGAAGAGGATTTTCAACTCAGATTTTTTGTGAAGATTGTGGCGAAATTGAAACTTGTGTGAATTGCAGCGTGCCGTTGGTTTTTCATATTAATAAAAACATTTTACAATGTCACTACTGCGGAATGACAAAAAAAGTTATTGACAGTTGTTCAACTTGCGGATCAATAAACTTAAAACATTTCGGAACCGGAACAGAAAAAGTAGAAGACGAACTTCAGTTTTATTTCCCAAACGCAATCATAAGCAGAATAGACTCTGATTCAATAACAAAAAAAAATCTTTTAGGTAATATCCTGCTTAGCTTCTCAAAAGGAGAAATTGATATTCTCGTTGGAACTCAGATGGTTTCAAAAGGACTTGATTTTCCGAGAGTAACTTTAGTTGGTGTTGTTTCTGCTGAAAATACTTTGTGGCTTCCCGACTTCAGAGCCGATGAAAGAACTTTCCAGTTATTAACTCAGGTTTCAGGCAGAGCAGGACGCAGTAAAGTCGAGGGTGAAGTAATTATTCAAACTAAAAATGACAGACACTTCGTTATTCAAAAAGTTCTGTTAAATGACTACAATGGTTTTTATAAAAGAGAGATTTTGGATCGTGAAAAACACAGTTATCCACCTTTTACCCGATTAGCTTTAATTGAAACGAAAGATAAATCTGACCAGAAAGCAAAAGGTGCAGCAATTGATTTTCGCAAAGCACTTAGAAAATTTGAAAAACAATTAAAAATTTCCGAGCCAACAACAGCAATGATTTACAAACTCAAAGGATTTTATCGTTATCATATACTCATTAAAAGTTTTAGAAATATTGATCCGGCAGGAAAAATACTCCGAAGTGCAGTCTTAGAAGCATTTGCAGAATTTAACAGAGTTTCAAGATATAAAGATGTAAGATTGTTTTACGATATTGATCCGCAAAGTATAATGTAAGATGGAAGAAACAAAAATTATCTAAACCAAATATGTTTTTACTCGGGCTTTCTGCTAACAAAATTCATTTTATTTCTATTTTTTACTGTTTACAATATATTTTAGAAATAAAACAAATACAATACATCTAAAAGAAATTAATGAACGGTAGCATTATAAAAATCGGTTGCTAAAATAGCTATAAAAGTTTAAAAAATAATAAGTTACACCGAATAATAAAGTTGTACTTTCAATAACGGTGTAAAAATCCAATGGATACTGTGGATGATTAAACAACCGAAGAAAAAACACTCAATGAGATGTCCATTCAGCCAGAGGCTGATGAGCCTTAGGCTCAATTATAACAGTTTATCAACAAAGAAAAACGGTAAAAGAAAACTAACATCGATAGGATTTGACCGTAAGAGTAAAAAACATACTCAACGATATAGGTGTAAAAAATGTCAAAAGACCTTTAGCAAAAGAAGAGACAGGCATAAACATTATAATTGGGGTTTTAGGGAACAGATAGTTCGGATGTACGTAGAGGAAAGGATGATTTTTTAAGGTTTATAAAGTTAAGACTAAATTACCCGTTTAAGTCAATAACAACAGATTTAGACCCAATGTTATTAAAGGCAATAAAGACAGTGCTGGGAGAGGGATGTCCACACCAGTTATGTCTTAAACATACATTAGATAACATATACCGAATTGTTAAATATCAAAAACAAAAAGTAAGGTTGAATAAACTAGAACGAGAAACAGGAAATAAGCAAAAGAAACTCTCTTTAGAAATCCAGCAAGAGCTTATAAAACTCAGAGAAGAAATACAACAAATAGAAAATATGATAAAACAAATAAAACAGTTACTTTGGAATAAAGACAGAGAGAAATCAGAATCTTTATTAAAAATTATAATTGAAAACTATGGTAATAAATATCCAGAAGTTATAGAATTATTGACAAAGAACAAGGAAGGATTACTAAAGCATCAGAAAGATAAGAAAATACCAAAGACCAATAATGATGCAGAAAACACAAACAGACAAATAAAGAGAAGATTAAAAACAATAGAAGCGTTTCAGAGACAGGAGAATGCGGAGAATTATTTAATAATAATATGTAATTACTTACGAATGAAACCATATACAGACTGTAGAGGAGTAAGAAGATATAGGAATGGGTATTCACCCTTACAGTTGTGTAGAGCAAAAGTAAGTAGTAACGATTGGGTAAAATTTTCATTAAATTACACGTGAAATCAGCAACCGAAAATTTGAACGCTTCCAAAATTATACACTACATCAATAATGAATTTTTTTGCAACCTAATCTTTATATTAACAGTTGGATAAATTCAACTGCAATAGATAAAAACGAATCTAATCAGGATTTATTTAGGACTATCCTAAAAGTTAAAAATTGTCAGGCTGAGCATTACTTGCAGCAGGCATTCTCAAGATGAGAGAAGAATAATTTTTCAGAAGTCTCAAAGAAAAAATCTCCAAGAGTTTCTTTTTATCTATTTGCATTGAACTAAAAACATTAAAAAAATGAAACTTATTATTATGTCCAGCTTTTTCGTATAGTGATTGTTATCAAAAATTAAAGTTGAATAAAATTAAATCTGTAAAAAAGTATTTGCACAAATGATAGAATAGTTTATTTTTGGCAACAATGTTTATGACCAATTGAAAGAATAATTTTGTTAAGAAATATCTATTATGTCCCTAATGATATAAAAGCTAATCAAGTAAAAAAAATCTACCAATATTTTTAATTACTTTGATTATTTAAAAGATAAATTAATCAGCTATAAAATAAATTTCAGAAAAAATAATTTATGATTGGTTTTTATTCTCAACATATTTTTCCTTTTATTAAAAGAATCACTGATTTGTTTATATCTCTTTTTCTTATTGTTTTGCTTTCTCCTCTTTTAATTTTAATTGCAATTTTAGTTTTTATTGATACTAAAAAATCTCCAATTTTTATTCAGAAACGCTCATTAAGTTTATATTCAAGAAAATTCTATATTTATAAATTTAGAACACTTAAAGAAGAGACGAAACCTTTATTCTCCGGGCTAAAAATTTTATTTAAACCTCATCTTGAGGATAAAATAAGTCCCTTGGGAAAATTTTTGAGAAAAACTGGCTTGGATGAATTACCTCAACTTTTGAATATCATTAAAGGAGAAATGAGTATTGTTGGTCCACGTCCTCTTTCTTTAGAAGATCTCGAAGAAATTGCTAAAAGAAATCCTGAGTATCATCTAAGAAGAAGTTTAATTAAATCCAAACCTGGACTTACTGGATTATGGCAAACAACTAAAAATTCTGATTCAGAAATAGATTATCTTATTTTCATTGATGAATATTATGAAAAAGAGAAAGGTTTTCTTCTTGATAGTTATATAATTTTAAATACTATCAAAGTACTAATGTTCGCAAAACATCGTGATTCAATTCTTTCAAATGAAAGTTCAAGTTATATCCCTCAAAGTGTTGAATTTCACCCAAGTCTTATTACAATTTTCAAGATTCTTATAATTATATCAATTTTGGGATTTATATGGAAGATAAATTAGAACAATTTAAACTAAGCAGGCAAGGGGAATTCGATAATATTGAGTTAAGAATTTTTAGTAATAATAATCAGATAAAAAATTTTTATAATTTAACTTTCGGATTATCATCTAATTACTGGAATTGGGATCTAACTAACCCCTATGTTTTATGTTTAATGGATAGCAAAGGGGATGAAAATGATAAAGTAGAAATTTTGTCAAAGGAGAATTTGAGGGAAAAAGAAAAAACTATAATTAGTTATAATGAAAAGAAACAATTAAAACTTAATGAATTACAATTGTCTTCAAGGTATGAAGGCTGGGAGTTTGCTAAGGGGGACTATCAACTGCCACCCCCAGAAATTAGATTCAAAAAACGTAAAAAATTAATATTTCTAAAAATACTAAAAGAATTAGGACAAGCTTTAATATTTATACCATTTATTGTTCTAATTGTTATTTATTTTCTTAAAAGTTTTTCAGATAATTAGAACAAGAAATAAATCTTACATTTCTCAAGATTATTACTTTATGTTTTAAAGAATTCTGAAAAATTATTCTTTTGACATCTTAAGGGGCTGTCGAAAAAGTTAAAAATTGTCAGGCTGATCTCGTCGAAGACAGACAATTTTAATTAAAATTAAATTTCTAGAGTTTTAGTGTGATATTAAAATTTACTTTTTAGGCAGCAAAAGGTAAGTCGAAAGATGACAATTTGTCTCGACATTATATTTCGACTTCGCTCAATATATCATATTTCGACTTCGCTCAATATATCATATTTCAACTTCGCTCAATATATCATATTTCGACTTCGCTCAATATATCATATTTCGACTTCGCTCAATATATCATATTTCGACTTCGCTCAATATATCATATTTCGACTTCGCTCAATATACCACACTTAGACTTCGCTCAGTGTTGCCTTCTCAATTCTTTATAGCTAATTATTAAAAGTTTTGAAGTGTTTGTAAGTTTAGGATGGTTTGGTTGTTTAAGTTTAAGTTAAAGAGAAAAGATTTGATTAGTAAATTAAAATTTTGCGGAGAGGGAGGGATTCGAACCCTCGGTACCGGTTTACCCAGTACGACGGTTTAGCAAACCGTTGCCTTCAGCCACTCGGCCACCTCTCCAAAATTACTTCTAACAAAATTTAAATGAACAATTACTGCATTTTTGATGAGCAAATATAAATCCACTAAAAGTAAATCCAAAACTATGTCATTAGCTTATATATTATCCGAATATTTATACCAGCTTCAGGCAGTATTGATTTTACTCTCGATAAATGATTTCTGTATTCTTTGTTAAATAAATTTTCAATCATAATCCCAATATTGTTGATAAAATCTCCTGTTTCAAAAATGTATTGAGTAAATAAGTTTACAATTGAATATCCTGCAGTTCTATCTTCAAATATATCAACTCTGTTTTGAGCATTCGCCCATTCAATAAAAGCTCCGATACTTAAACCATTGTGAAAATATTTCAATCCAATTTCACCTTTTAATGGAGGAATCTGAGGAAGAGGTTTTTTTGTCTCTCTGAAAAAACCGTTTACATAACTGAATGAGTTACTTAATGTTATACTTTCTGTTAATTTCCACTCAAATGAACCATCAAATCCAAAATGAGATGCTTTAACTCCCTTTGTCGCATATATTGGAAGAAATGTTTGATAATTTATCTCACCGGTTTTTTGCGGAATTATGAATGAATCAAAGTGATTATAAAATATGTTCAGATTAAAAAATATTTTTTCAAATTTATGATAGATATAAAATTCAGTTCCAAAACCTGATTCGGAGGTTAATTCCGGATTTCCTACTTCGTAAGAATATGCCGCTAAATGAGGTCCTTCTGAAAATAATTCTTCTATTGTTGGTACGCGTGAAGATTTACTTAAATTTATACCTGTAAAAACTCTTTCTGATAATTGATAAATTGCTGCAGCAGAAATTGATACATTTTGAAAATACTTCTCTTCTATTTTTCCAATTCTGTTACTAATCTTTTTCTTTCGTGGGATAATTTTATCATAAGAGTATCGTAAACCAAATTCAAAGTTAAATCTATCTAATTTTATGTTTTGATAAATGAAAGAAGAAACATTTAACGAATAACTTGGTGGAGTGAAAACAAGTCCACCAATATTGAAATCTCTATGCTCGAAAGAAATCCCTACAATTCCCTCATCAAAAAACATTAATGAAGAATGATTAAAGTTTAGATTTCCCGAATTAGTAGTTATGGCAAAATCAGAGCCAATCAATCCGTTGTATTCAAATTCTTTTTGTCTGAATTGATTATTTGAAAATCTAAATTCTAAAATATTCTCACCAAATTTTATTTCTGATAAAACATTTATTTGTTGTTTCTCAATTTCAATATTAACTCCAAAAGGATGAGCTCCTACAAAACCTCCCGGAATTCCATACTTCAAATTGTATATCTTGAAACTTGAACCAATCATTCCAAAATCATCAATAAATGAGAGTCCCAAATTAGAATTAAAATTTTCTGAATAAGAGTTTTTAAGAAATCCAACTGGAGTTTTTAAATCTTTAGTTTTTCTTCTGCTAATTTCAAGTTTTGCTGCAAAAGTTCGGATTGGTATTTCAGATTGAATCCCAGTTAGAAAACCATTATTAGCTGATTCGTAATATCCGCCTAAATTAAGATGAATTTGATTATGGATTTGAGTTGGGATATCATTTTTAACGACATTTATAATTCCACCAATAGTGGTTGATGTGCGAGTTAGTATTTTCGGACCTCTTAAAACTTCAATCCTTTCAGATTGGAAAGGATCAAGAGTAACTGCGTGGTCAGGCGAGGTGGAGGATAAATCAACTGTATTGAAACCATCTTCTCCAATTATAACTCTATCCTGTCCAAGCCCTCTAAAAATAGGTCGCGAAGGAGCTGGTCCCATTGAACGAATAGATAAACCAGCCTCATTTTTTAATGTAGAAGCTAAAGTCTGACTAAGATTTCTTTGCAATTCCTTGCCACTTAAAATTGAAGAATACTGTTGCACCTGATCTATAAATGAAATCTGATTGTTCCCTGAGACAATTACCGGAGAAAGATTTATAGTCTTTGGAATTAAGTAAATTATAAGATTCTTAGATGAAAAATTATCTAAGCTAAGATCAATTAATTTTTCCTGAAAAGTAAGATGTGTAATCTTTAATCTGATTTTATTTTCTTTGAGATTCTTTAAAGTAAAAGTTCCGTCTTTGCTGCTTGTAGTAAATTGCTCTGTTTCCGGAATAAAGATTACTGCATTAAAAACGGGTTCTGAGTTTTCTGCATTTAATATTTTGCCGCTTAACTCAAATTGTTCAGATTGAGAATGCAAATAAGAATTAGAAAAAATAAGAATCGCCCCATAAAGAATGAGGCGATTAAAAAATAAATTCATTACCTTACCTTAACCGGAATTTTTCCTGATCTAAAATCTGCGTGACCAGCGTGCATAATAAAAAATTCAATATCGGTTAATCCAATTCTTTTACCTTTTAGATGAAACTCATAGCTTCCTTCTTCACCGGCGTGTTGCTTTAAAGCGACAACTGATGTGTCAGAAATTTTCCACGACATTGGATTTTTCTTATAATCAGGAGGGTTGAGTAATTTTTTATTTTTATCAAAAAACTTAACTTCGGTATGATCACCCTCAACGTTTACCTCAGCAAATAATGTATCAGTCGTTACACCTCTGAAAATCTCCGCTATTTTAATTCCTGATTGAAAGAAAGCCATTCCCTCTGCTTCATAATGATCATCGTGTGGCTCGTGAACGTGATTATCTTTACAAGAAATTAAAAAAACAGAAATAATTGATAAGGCAAAAACTATTTTAAAGATAGATTTTAACATAGTATATCCTTTCTTTTTTTAAAAAAACTAATTGATTTTTAACTAAGTAACTCACCTTACGCATAATTTACGATAACGTCATTCTGTAACGAATGCTTTCGAAAGCAGAATCTTATTTCGTTAAGATTTTAGATGCCGAAATAAATTCAGCTTGACAAATGCGTAAGGTAATTAAGTAAGCAAAAAAGGATTATAATATTGGAGGTGCTCTTAATAGTGAAACATTGAAAGATTCTTTTTTTATGTTGGAATCAGAATTATCAACTTTTGAATAAATCTCTATTGATAAATTGTAATTAAGTTGAGGTGATCCTGAAAAATAGTTGTGAATTGATGAAAATACATTATGTATTGGACAATTTAGTTCACTAAACGAAGAAAAATGTGATGAATAATTTTCAATTGAAACTTTAAATGATAAATCTGGATTTAGACTAATAGAATGATAGTGAAATAAATTCGCTAAAAAAAGTAACGAATAACTAAAAATAATTATTATTGCAAGATTTTTATTATATGTCTTTTTGTCAATGTTCATATTGCAAGATTAGAAACAGATATTAAATAAACAATAGAAAATTGATTGCACAGTAAAATTATTCAAATTGTAAAAACCTCTTACTTTTAATAACTTTGAAAAACAAAAAATAAAGGAAATATGGCACTCACAAAAACTGTTGATTACTTTGATGTAGAATCACTTTATTCAGAAGAAGAAAAATTAGTTAGAGATTCGGTTCGAGATTTCGTTGACAACGAAGTTATACCAATTATAGAAAAACATAATCGTGAATCAACATTTCCATTTCATCTCGTTCCTAAAATGGCAGAGATGGGTTTATTTGGTCCGACGCTTCCAGTCAAGTACGGCTGTGCGGAACTTAATAATGTTGCTTATGGCTTGATAATGCAAGAACTCGAAAGAGGTGACAGCGGAATAAGAAGTTTTGCATCAGTGCAAAGTGCTTTAGTTATGTATCCGATTTATACTTTCGGTAGTGAAGAACAAAAGGATTTCTGGCTTCCAAAGTTGGCAAAAGCAGAAAAGATTGGCTGCTTCGGATTAACAGAACCAGATTTCGGCTCAAATCCTGGCGGTATGATTACAAAAGCTGAAAAAGTTGACGGTGGATTTGTTCTTAACGGTGCTAAAATGTGGATTACTAACGGCACCATAGCTGATGTCGCAGTTGTTTGGGCTAAACTTGATGGAATTGTAAAGGGTTTCTTAGTTGAAAAAGGCACTAAAGGTTTCTCTGCTCCTGAAATGAAGGGCAAGCATTCATTAAGAGCTTCAGTTACTTCTGAATTAGTCTTTGATAATGTTTTTATTCCTGAAGAAAACTTACTTCCGAAAACAGAAGGTCTGAAGAACGCTTTGATGTGCTTAAATCAGGCAAGATACGGAATTGCCTGGGGTGTGGTTGGAGCTATGATTGATTGTTATACAACTGCGTTAAATTATTCAAAATCAAGAGTTCAATTCAGCAAGCCAATTGCTGCTTATCAGATTACTCAGGAAAAATTGGTTTATATGCTAACAGAAATTACTAAGGCTCAACTGATAAATATTCAGCTTGGACGATTAAAGGATCAGGGTAAATTAAAGCATACACAGGTTTCATTTGCAAAAAGAAATAATTGTGAAAAAGCTTTGGAAATTGCCCGAATGTCAAGAGAAATTTTAGGTGCTAATGGAATTCTTGATGAATACCCAGTTATGAGACACGCTGCAAATTTAGAATCAGTTAAAACCTATGAAGGCACCCACGAGATGCATACTTTAATTCTTGGTGAAGATATTACAGGTTTTTCTGCGTTTGATTAAAAATAAAAATTAAAAGCCACTTTTGTGGCTTTTTTTGTTTTAAATTGAGAGGTTAAAATGATTAGTAAAAAATTGTTGCAAGAAGGATTAACTTTTGATGATGTTCTTTTAGTGCCAAATAAATCGAATGTTCTTCCAAGAGAAGTAGATATAACTTCAATTCTCACTACAGATATAAAACTCAATATTCCAATTATTTCAGCAGCAATGGATACGGTAACTGAATCTGAATTGGCAGTTGCAATTGCTCGTGAGGGTGGAATAGGAATTCTGCATAAAAATATGTCAATTGAAAAACAATGCTCAGAAGTTGATAAAGTCAAACGCTCTGAAAGTGGAATGATATTGAATCCGATTACTCTTACACCTGATAAAACTGTTGAAGATGCACGTGAATTAATGAAAAAATATAGTGTATCAGGAATTCCAATTGTTAATGATCAAAATGAATTAGTCGGAATATTAACAAATCGTGATTTAAGATTTGAACCTAATCCAAAACTTCCAGTTTATGAATTAATGACTAAAGAAAATCTTGTTACTGCTCCTTTAGGAACTACTTTGGAAAAAGCTGAGAAAATTCTTCAGAAATACAGAATTGAAAAACTTCCTGTTATTGATAAAAATAATAAGTTAAAAGGACTTATTACTTTCAAAGATATAATGAAAAAGAAAAAACATCCCAACGCTTGTAAAGATGATATTGGAAGACTAAGGGTTGGTGCAGCAGTTGGAGTTACTTACGATACTATCGAAAGAGTTGGAGCTTTATTCAAAGCTGGTGCAGATGTAATTGTTATTGATACTGCTCACGGTCATTCTGAAGGAGTGTTAAAAACTATTAAAGAGATTCGAAGAAAATTTAAATATGAACAAATTATAGCCGGAAATATTGGGACATACGAAGCAGCACTGGATTTAATAAAATGTAAAGTAAACGCAATCAAAGTTGGAATTGGACCTGGTTCTATTTGCACTACACGTGTTGTTGCCGGAGTCGGAATTCCACAAATTAGTGCAATAGCTTATGCTTACTCCGCTGCTTCAAAATCCGGAATTCCAATTATTGCTGATGGCGGAATCCGGTTCACAGGGGATGTCCCAAAAGCTATAGCCGCTGGTGCCGATTCTGTTATGATTGGAAGTCTATTTGCCGGAACAGATGAAAGCCCTGGCGAGAAAATTTTATATGAAGGAAGAAGTTATAAAGTTTATCGCGGTATGGGTTCTTTGAGTGCTATGAAACAAGGTAGTAAGGATAGATATTTTCAGGATGCTGAAGATGATATTACTAAATTGGTTCCCGAAGGTGTTGAAGGCAGAGTTCCTTATCGCGGTCCTTTAAGTGATACAATTTATCAGATTGTTGGTGGACTTAGAGCTGCTATGGGTTATTGCGGAACTAAAAATATTGAATCCCTAAAGAAGAAAGCAAAGTTTATTAAAATCACTTTGGCTGGATTAAAAGAAAGTCATCCGCACGATATAAAAATTACTCACGAAGCACCTAATTATAGTTTACAAAAGTAAGTATTATGTCGGATAATAATTTTAAACTACTTTTAGTAAGTTATTACTTTGCTCCTTTGAGATTGAGTGGTTCTTTAAGAACATTAAAATTCGTAAAATATCTTCTTAGAAATAACTGGAAGTCAACTGTAATAACAACTGATTGCATTGATGACCATAATTATGATGAATCACTTCAAAAAGAATTAGATGAACTAAACATAGATGTAATCAGAATCAAAGAAAAAAGAGTATTCAGATTCTTCCGTAGATTTGACCCGATCAGAAGACCTCGTAAAATAGTCAATAGATTGCTCAACTATATCTCAAACATTTTTTTCGTGCCTGATAGTAAAAAAAGATGGGCTAAAGAAGTTAAAGAAAAAGTAGTTGAGTTGCTAAAGAAAGAACATTTTGATGTCATTTTAGTTTCCTGTCCACCTTTTTCTGCATTTTCTGAATTAACAAAGATTAGTTCATCAATAAGAATTCCGATTGTAGTAGATTATCGAAATCTTTGGCTCGGAAGATATAATTTGAATTATCCAACACCTTTTCATAGAATAAAACATAAAAAATTAGAATATAAAGCGCTCAAAACTGCTGAGAAAGTTATCGTTTCAAATAGAAAGATTAAAGAAAAACTAATTCAATATTTCCCGTTTCTCACATTTGAATCAGTTACTATAATCGAAACAGGATTTGATTATGAAGATTTTTCGACTATAAAACCTCAATCAAGAATTAAGAACAAATTAGTATTACTTCATTACGGAAATTTTAATGCTGAAAGTTCTGCCAAATATTTTCTAAAAGCTTTCAATCAACTGAAATTAGAACGACCGGATATTGCTTCAAATATCGAACTTCATTTTGTCGGTGATATTGGAAAAGAAAACTCTCGTTTAATTCGAATCCTGAATCTTCACGAGTTTGTAATTAACCACGGAAAAGTTGATTACAAAGATGGAATTTCAAAAATTAAATCTGCTGATGTATTATGGTTTCAAATTGATAATTTGAAAAATATAGATGCGGTAGTTCCAACAAAATTATATTACTATTTAGCTTCAGGAAAACCAATAATAGCAATGATTCCTGATGGTGCCTCAAAACTTTTGCTCGAAAACTATGAAACAGTTTTTTTCTGTAGTCCAACTGATATAGACGAAATTAAAAAAACATTTTACAAAATATTTGAACTGCATAAACAAAATGCTCTGCCTTTTGTTAATGAACAAAGCGTTGAAAAATATCGTGTTGATTTTACTGTTGAAACTTTATTAAAGATTCTTCAATCACAAGTTAAAATTTTATGAAAGGAAACGTATTAATAATTGGTTCAGGAGGCAGAGAACACGCTCTTGCTTTGAGAATATCTCAAAGTTCTTCTGTTGGAAATGTGTTTTGCCTTCCTGGAAATCCTGGCACAGAGAATTTTTCAACAAACATAAGTCTTGATAACTCTGATTATAATTCAATATATTCTTTTTGTCAGAGTGAAAAAATAGATTTAGTAGTGATTGGTCCTGAACAACCTTTAGTTGAAGGTCTTTCTGACTTTTTAAGAGAAAAAAAAATCAATGTGTTCGGTCCTTCGAGTTTGGCAGCACAAATTGAAGCAAGCAAATCATTTGCAAAAAATATAATGAAAGAAGCAAATGTTCCTACCGCAGAGTATAAAGAATTTTACAGGAATGACTATCAAAGTGCTTTAGAGTACTTAAAAAAATCGAATTATCCGATTGTTATAAAAGCTGATGGACTTGCCGCTGGCAAAGGAGTTACAATTTGCGAGCATTTTCAAAAAGCTAAAGAAACTGTTGATGATATTTTTGTTTCAAATGTTTTTGGTCAATCAGGAGATAAAGTAGTAATTGAGGAATTTCTTTTTGGAGAAGAAGCTTCTTTATTTGCTATTACAGACGGAAAAGATTTTATAACTCTTCCACCTGCACAAGATCATAAAAGAATTGGAGATGGAGATACTGGTAAAAACACTGGTGGGATGGGCTCTTACGCTCCAACGCCTCTTTTAGATACTAATTCAATTCTTGAAATTGAACAAAAAATTATTGAGCCAACACTTCAAATGTTAAATGAGAAAGGTTATCCCTTTGTTGGATGTCTTTATGCTGGTTTGATTATCACTAAAGATGGACCTAAAGTAATAGAGTTCAATTGCAGATTTGGGGATCCTGAAACTCAAGTTGTTTTGCCTTTACTTGACGGAGACTTTCTTGAACTTCTATATTCAGCCTCAACAGGGCAATTAAATAAAAATGCTGTAAAATACAATGGTGGTTCTGCAGTTTGTGTTGTGGCTGCTTCATCAGGTTATCCTGACAGTTATCAGAAAGGTTTTGAAATTTTAGGATTGGATAATGTTGATCCTGAAATAATTATTTATCACGCTGGAACAGTAAAAAAAGAAAATAAAATTTTTACAAACGGTGGCAGAGTTCTCGGAGTTACTGCTGTATTGAAAAATAATGACATTTTAGAAGCTCAGAAAAAAGCTTACGATGCTTTAAGTAAAATTTGTTTTGATGGCATTTACTATAGAACAGATATTGCTGACAGAGTTAGAAAATATCTCAACTACAAAAAATAAAGTGGGATATGATTCCGCTTCACGTTCATTCTTGTTTCTCTTTTCTCAAAGGTACTTTTGACTTAAAAGCTCTTATCAATAAAGCAAAAGAGAATAACCTTCATTCAATATCCCTTACGGATTACAATGCTGTTTATGGTTTGGTGCAATTTTATAAATTGGCAAAAGAAGAAAACATAAAACCAATTTTAGGAGTTTATATTGATAATCCCGGCAAACCTCAGGAATATGTTTTAATTTTTGCAAAGAATAAAAATGGGTACAAAGATTTATCTCGAATAACAACTGTAAGAAACCTCAATGAAGATTTTGAACTGAAAAACATAGTCAATCGAATTTGGGATAATCTCATTTTCATAACACCTTCAGTTGAGATTTTAAAGTGTTTCAATAGGAATAATGATTTTTATGCTGAAATATTTATTACTAAAAAATCACGAAAGCAAATGTTGGATTTATATGATTTTGCGAGAAAAGAAAAAATCAGATTAGTTGCTACAAATCCAATCTATTTTTTAGAAAAAGATGATTTTATAACACATAAACTTTTACGAGCAATTGATTTAAATACTACAATTTCAAATCTGAATGAAAACGAAATTGTTGATGAAGAATTTTATTTTAAGTCAGAGGAAAAATTAAAAAAATTATTCAAAAAGATTCCTGATGCCATTGAAAACACATTTTTAATTGCTGAGAAATGCAATGTTGAACTTGAATTAGGAGTTTATCACTTACCACATTTTATAAATGATTATTCGATTACAAGTGAACAACTTTTTCTTGAAATTTTATACAAAGGTTTTAATCAACTATATCCGAATGCAGAACAAAAGGCAATAGAAAGATTAAATTATGAAACAGAGGTTATAAAATCTTTAGGTTTTATAGATTACTTTTTGATTGTTTGGGATATTTTGCAGGAAGCGAAAAAGCGTGGGATGATTACTATTGGCAGAGGCTCTGCAGCAAATAGTTTAGTAGCTTATTGTTTGGGAATAACTCAAGTTGATCCGATTAAATATAATTTATATTTCGAAAGATTTCTTAACAAAGCAAGAAGTAACCCGCCTGATATTGATATTGATTTTTCGTGGAAAGAAAGAGATGATATTATCAAATATGTATTTGAGAAATATGGATATGAAAATGTTGCAATGATTTCAACTCACGTAACTTTCAGAGCAAGATCTGCATTCAGAGAAACAGCCAAAGCTTTTGGAATTTCAGACAGAGAAATCTCCGAATTCAGCAAAAAAATTCCTTGGACATCTGCTAAGAATTTGCAAAATGTTTCTGTACTTTATCCTGAAGCAAAAAGTCTAAATTTTCAAATTGAGCCTTGGAAAACAGTAATTAAAATGGCTGTGAAGATTGCTGATTTCCCAAGACATTTAAGTATTCATCCGGGCGGAATAATTATAGCACCATCAAAAATTACGGATTACACAGCTTTACAATACGTGAAGAATAAAGGATTAGGATTGATTGTAACTCAATACGATATGTATTCAATTGAAGATTTGGGATTAGTTAAAATTGATTTGCTAAGTCAGAGGTCGCTCGGTGTTTTGAGGGATACAATTTCACAAATAGAAAGAAATATTCAGTAATTAGAGACTTCTGAAATATTGTTCGTTTGTCAGTCTGAGCCTGTCGAAGACTGACAATTTCGAAGCAAATTACACTTCGACAAGCTCAGTGTGACACACTTTGACTTCGCTCAGTGTAACAGTTACTTTGAATTATTCAGAAGTCTCTAATTAATTATTCTCATTTTTACTAGTAAGATTTAACAACTTTGAATCATAAATAATAAGAATTATCCCAAGTAACATCATCAAAGAATTTTCGCCTAATTTCTGCCATCCAATTGGACTGGGTTTACCGAAACAACCGCAGTCAAAGTTCAATCCTCTCAGCATACTTATTGCAACCGCTAAAGTGAATACAAAAAGCAGAGAAGAAATGATTAGACTATTTTCTTTTACGCTGATACCAAAGAAAAGTAACAGCCCGCAAATCACTTCAATCCACGGAATAATAATTGCGAAAATGTTTATGATTTCTAATGGAAACAATCTGTAATTTTGAATTGATTGAGAGAAACTTGCAGGGTCTGAGATTTTTCCTGCGCCGGCATAAATAAAGATAAATCCAAGAAAGATTCTGGCTAAAAGTAAGAAGTATTCTAAAAATTTATTCCGCATTTGTACCTCTATCAATAGGATAATTTTTTTCAAGCCATTCGTTCCAACCGCCGAAAAAGATATAAACTCTCTTAAATCCTTTCTCAAAAATTTCTCTGCCAAGATAAATGCTTAAATCGCAATCTGTGCCGCTGCAATAAACAACTAAAATTTCGTCTTTAGAAAAGTTGTTGAGAATTTCTCTATATCTTTCATCGCCATCAAATGGAATGTTATATGCTCCTTTGATGTGACCAGCTTGATATTCATCTGGCATTCTAGCATCAATGAACTTTACACCTTGCTTAAATAATTTATAAGCCAAATCTATCTTTATTGCCTTTGGTTCTGAGAATGGCTCTATTTTATTTGGCGGATTATTTTGATTAGGAACTTCTGTTTTTTCATCAGCTTTTTTTTCTGTCGTTGTATTTACAATAGGTGCATTAAGCGTTGAATCTAAATTCAAGTTCTCTTTTTTATTTTCTAATGAGTGAATTAAGCTATCGTTTTCAAAAACTAATTCTTTCTTTTCCTTAATTATTGGAATTCCCTTTGGATTAAGAGAATTATAAATCATTCCGATAAAAATTGCGGATATTAAAATTGTTAAGATATTTTTGTAAGAGATTTTCATTCCAAAACGAAAATAAGTTTATTAAGTTATGCCTCAAATTAAATTATTTCACACGATTATAAAATTCATTTAATATGGAAGATTCTGCATTATACATTCATATTCCTTTTTGCGAACACAAGTGTATTTATTGTGACTTTTATTCTATTATAACTTTTGAAAATAAAAAAGAGTTCATTCATTCCTTAAAAACGGAAATTGATTACTATTCTTCCGTTTACAAAGAAAAGATGTTTTTCAGAACTATTTTCTTTGGAGGTGGTACTCCTTCTATTTTTTCTCCCAATGAGATTGGTGAAATTTTAGAATACTTAAAAAGTAAGTTTTATTTATCAGAGAATTTGGAAATTACTCTTGAAACAAATCCCGGTACAGTTGATAAAGAAAAGTTAAAAGCTTTCAGACAAAACGGAATTAACAGATTAAGCATTGGAATTCAATCCTTTGATGAAAACGAGTTGAAATTTTTAACAAGAATTCACGATAAAAAATCAGCCATTGATACAGTTGTATCCGCTTATCAAGCTGGATTTGAAAACCTTAACATTGATTTGATTTTTAATTTGCCCAATCAAACAAAGGAAAAATGGAAAGAAAATCTTGATATTGCTTGCTCTCTTCCAATCAGCCATATCTCAACATATAGTTTAATTTTAGAACGAGGGACAATTCTAAACAAAATGGTATTGGATGGAAAAGTAAAATTGCAAGATGATGACTATGACGCTGATTTGTATCAATTTACTATTGAGTATTTAACTAACTCGGATTTCAATCAATACGAAGTCTCTAATTTCGCTAAAGATGGTTTTGAATGTTTGCACAATCTTTTTTACTGGCAGCATAAAAATTATTTAGGGTTGGGTCCTTCAGCTCATTCATTTTATAAAAATAAACGATGGTGGAATTTTACAAGCTTAAAAAGATATATTGAAGAAGTGAAAATCAAAAACAACGCAATAATGTCAGAAGAAAATCTATCTTTATCAGAACTGCAAAACGAGTATATTATGCTTGCTTTGAGAAGCAAAGGATTAAATTTGCAAGAGGTAAAAGATAAATTTGGTAATCAGTGGCTTGATAAAAATCAAAGTAAGATAGAAAATTATATTCAGGCAGGTTATATTTTGCAGCAAGAAAATAAACTTAAACTAACATCGTCGGGTTATGCAGTCTGCGATGAAATACTAAAAAATCTTTTGTAATGCTTATGAAAAAAATTGAACTTCATTGGCAAATTCTGATAGCATTCATTTTAGCAATCCTTTTCGGTCTTCTTACGCTAAATGTTGATGCCAAATACCGTGATACTTTGAATAATTTTTTCAACTCTAAATTCTAGAGTTATGATAAAGATAACCAGTTTCATAATTTTATTTGCAGCAATTGGCAGGTTTGGTTATGATGTCTATTGTTCTGACTGCGGTTGGTTTGCCTCTTGAAGGAATTGGACTTATACTTGCAGTTGATAGAATTTTAGATATGAGCAGAACAGCACTGAATGTTTTCGGTGATACTTGCGGAGCAGTAGTGATTGCTAAATTAGAAGGCGAAAATCTTAAAATTTAATTAACATTTTAGGAGGCGTTATGCTTACAATATTATGTGTTTCCAGTTATGAAAAAGGTCACGATTTCATCCGACAAGCAAAAGATGAAGGTTGTCGTGTTTTACTATTAACATCGAAAAGTTTGGAAGGTGCTAATTGGCCCAGAGAATCAATTGATGAAATTTATTATATCCCAGATAAAAATAAAGCTTGGAATATGCAAGATGTTATTTACGGTGTTAGTTATCTTGCCAGAACAGAAATAATAGATAGAATTGTTGCCCTTGATGATTTTGATGTTGAACGTGTTGCTTCTCTAAGAGAGCATTTGAGAATTGGTGGAATGGGAGATACAACTGCAAGATACTTCCGTGATAAACTCGCAATGAGAATGCGTGCTTTTGAAGTAGGTATTCCGGTTCCGGAATTTCAGCATATTCTCAACTATGATAGAATACACGAATTTGTAAAGACGGTTTCTTTTCCATATATGGTTAAAGCAAGATCGTTAGCCGGTTCTTACGGTGTAAAAAAGGTACATAATGAACGTGAACTTTGGGATAGAATAAACTTTCTTGGTGACGAACAATCTTTTTATCTGATTGAAAGATTTATACCTGGAAATATCTATCACGTGGATTCTCTTATTTACAATTACGAAGTCAAGTTTAGTTGTGTTAGCAAATACGGAACTCCGCCTTATGAAGTTGCTCATCAAGGAAGAGTATTTACAAGTAAAACTTTGAGCAAAGAAACCAAAGAGTTCAAAGAACTGTCAGAAATGAATGCACATTTGTTAAAACATTTAGGATTAAAACAAGGTGCATCTCACTCAGAATTTATTCAATCTGCTGAAGATGGAAAGCTTTATTTTATGGAAACTTCGGCAAGAGTAGGTGGTGCGAATTTATCTGTGCTTGTAGAAGCTGCAACCGGTGTTAATCTATGGCGTGAATGGGCGAAGATTGAAATTCTTAATGGCGAAAAAGAGTATAAAGTTTCACCAACGAAAAATAATTTTGCTGGAATTGTAACATCTCTTGCAAAGCAGCAATGGCCTGATTTGTCAGGGTTTAATGATCCAGAAGTATATTGGAAGTTAAATAAAGAATATCACGCAGGAATAATTGTATCATCAGAAGATGAAAAAAGAAGAGATGAACTTGTTGATCAATATACTCAAAGATTTTATGATCAATTTTTCGCTACAGCTAAAATGGGAGAGAAACCAACAGATTAAATCTATGAGGTTGTAATTTGTTTTTTATGGAAAAAGAAAAGCCAATCGGAGTTTTTGATTCCGGCGTTGGTGGTTTAACAGTTGTCAAAAGATTGATTTCAACTTTACCGAATGAAAGTATTGTTTATTTCGGTGATACTGCCCGAGTTCCTTACGGCTCTAAATCAAATGAAACTGTAATTGAATACTCAATTCAAAACACAAAATTTCTGCTAAAGAAAAATGTGAAAGCAGTTGTAGTTGCCTGTAATACTGCTTCGTCAATTGCAATTGAAGTTTTGAAAAAAGAGTTTAATATCCCTATTATCGGAATGATTGAACCGGGAGCTGAAAGTGCAACTAAAATTACACAAAATAAAAAAATTGGTGTAATAGGAACTCGGGCTACTGTTAATAATCACGCTTATAAAAAGCAGTTGATTAAAATTGACAATGAAGTTGAAGTATTTGAAAAAGCCTGTCCTCTATTTGTCCCGCTTGCTGAAGAAGGTTGGGTTGAACATCGTGCTACTTATGAAATTGCTGAAGAATATTTATCAGAGTTGAAAGAAAAAAATATTGATACTCTCATTCTTGGCTGCACTCACTATCCATTACTTTCAAAAGTAATTCAAGAAGTAATTGGAGAGAATGTAGCTCTTATTGATTCCGGAGTAGCTTCTTCAGAATTGGTTAGAAATGAAATAGAGAGAATTGGACTTTCAACAAATTCATCTACTAAAGGAAACATTTCGATTTATGTTAGTGACATTTCAACCAACTTTAGAGCAATAGTTAAATTATTTTTGGGTCAAGTTGTTGATGAAATAATCAAAGTTGATGTTGAAAAATTATGATGATAAAAAGTAATTGGAGCGTCCTCGCCTCTGAACATAAATAATCTTGAAAGTTGTATTGTTTTATTTCATCGTAGGGAAAGAACTCCTGTTCTTTCCGTTTTTCTTTTCGGAACAATCAGGAGATTGTTCCCTACATATTAAATTGGTAATGATTAAAATCTGTGTTAATCCATAAAATCTGAGTCATCAGCGTGCAATTCCTTTGTGGATTTTCTTTGTGCCTTTGTGTCATTGTGGCTAATATTTTTTTTGTTAGCAACCTTCTACTTAATCAAACAAGAGTGAATGCCACGAAGGCACTAAGGCACAAAGTAGTATAAAGAGATTATTCTACATTCTACATTATGCATTCTAAATTGTACATTATAAATTCTCTTTGTTTAACTCATTTCAAGCATTCTCTCAATTGGTTTGAGAGCTTTTAGTCTTAACTCTTCATCAATTTTTATTTCAGGAAATTTATTTTTCATACACAAGTAAATTTTTTCCATTGTATTAAGTTTCATATAAGGGCATTCATTACAAGAGCAAGATTCATCATTAACTGGTGCTGGAATATAATTTTTCTCTGGAGCAGATTTTTTCATTTGATGAAGAATTCCGGTCTCAGTTAAAACAATATATTCTTTTCCTTCATCTTCTTTAACAAACTGAAGTAATTTACTTGTTGAACCAATAAAATCAGCGTGCATTAAAATTCTTTCTTCGCATTCAGGATGAGCAATGACTTTTGCTTTTGGGTTTCTAATTTTCAAATCAATAATTTTCCGCTCACTGAAAGTCTCGTGAACAATGCAGCTTCCTTCCCACAGAAGCATTTCTCTTCCTGTCTTTTTTATCAGATATTTACCAAGATTTTTATCCGGTGCAAAGATTATCTTTTGATTATCAGGGATTTGTCTGATTATTTTTTCTGCATTGCTCGATGTACAAATTATATCACTTAATGCTTTTACCTCTGCAGTTGAGTTTATGTAAGTGATTACAATATGTTCTGGATTATTTTTAACGAAAGTTTCAAACTCATCTTTAGGGCATCCCTCTGCTAAAGAACAGCCAGCTTCTAAATCAGGAATTAAAACAATTTTATCTGGATTTATAATTTTCGCTGTTTCAGCCATAAAATGAACTCCGCAGAAAACTATAACATCGGCAGTTGTGGATTTTGCTTTGCGTGATAGTTCGAGACTATCTCCAACAAAGTCAGCTATATCCTGTATTTCAGGTTGTTGATAATAATGAGCAAGAATTACGGCATTAAGCTCTTCTTTGAGTTTCAAAATTTCTGACTGATAATCTACTATTTGTTCGGTTTGATTGAATATCATTTTATCACCAAAGATTCTTTAAATCTTTCTAACGTTCTGAAAATTATTTTTTCTTTAATAGGTATGTCAATAAAAATTCTAGTTTCTCCAGGTAAGACCAATCGTATAAAACCGAGAAAATTTTTTTTATCATTTTTCATAAAATTTATAACTGATGTAATATCTATCTTTTTGATAATTTTATTTATAGGAATAAAGCCAAAATCTTCTATAAACTTATACTTAGACTCTTTTGGTAATAAACCTATTCTGATAGAAAGCAGAATAGCAAGATAAATTCCCCAGAAAACAGCTTCTCCGTGTTTTAATTTATATTTACTTGCCGATTCAAATCCGTGTCCAAAAGTGTGACCTAAATTAAGAATCCTTCGTATTCCGTATTCTTCTTTTTCATCTCTTTCTACGATATCAGCTTTTATTTTTATGGAAGTTTCAATTACTGACTCAGAGACTTCTTTGTTGAAAAAAATATTTTTTATTTCTTTTACATAAAAATCGTAATATTTACTTTCTATTAGTGCATATTTAACTAACTCGCCTATTCCTGAAATAATCTCACGCTTGGGCAAAGTTTTAAAGAACTCCGTGTTAATAAAAACTCCCTCAGGCTGATGAAAAGTTCCGACAAGATTTTTGACGTTCTGAAAATTAACGCCTGTTTTACCACCCACAGAACTATCTACAGCAGATAAGATTGTTGTGGGAATTTGATAATATTTTATTCCACGCATAAAAATAGAAGCAACAAAACCTGATATATCACCTAAAACACCTCCGCCGATTGACACTATCGAACTGCTTCTATCAAATTGATTTTCAATAATATATTTTAAGATTTTTTGAACAGTTATTAGGGATTTATTTTTTTCTCTGCAATCAATAATTAAATGATGGTCTGAGTCGGAAGAAGAGAGTATTTGCTCAACTAAATCAGAACATTTTTTATTTACATTTTTGTCAATCAGAAATAAAATTTTCCCTCCAAATTTTAAAATAGTTTCTCTGAATTCTTCTAATGAATTTTTTCCAATATAAACCGGATAATTTTTTGATTTGGTTTTTATTTCTAATCTATTTGATCCCATAATCCCTCCGTAAAATTTTTACGAGTGAATCAACGGTCTTCCCAACTTTTGTTTTATCAGTGTTTAATTTAATATGAGCCTTGTTATAAATATTTATTCTTCTTGCAAAAATATTATTTATTCTTTCAATCAGCTCTTCGTCTGAAACTTCTTCATCCGAATCATTATAAAGCACCGGTCTGTTTCTCTTAAACTTCAATCGTCTGAATGCTTCCTGAGTTGAAATTTCAAGATAAATTACAATGCCATTGTTTATAATTAATTCAAGATTTTCCGGATTTTCAACAGTTCCTCCTCCGAGAGAAATTACAAGATTTTTTTCAGCAATAAAATTCTTAAGTGTTATGCTTTCAAGATTTCTGAAATAATCCTCGCCGTTCTCTTTGAAAATTTTGATTACTGATTTTTTTTCTATTTGTTCAATTTCCTGATCGAGATCAATAAAATTCCATCCAATTGTATTTGCAAGAATTTTTCCAATTGTACTTTTACCTGCGGTCATAAATCCAATCAGAAAAATCAAATCTTTTCTCATAAAATATTAACTTCAGTTTCTAATTCAATATTGAATACGCTGAAAACTTTATCTTTTATTTCATTAGCAAAATTCAGGATTTCTTCTCCTGTGGCGTTGCCTAAGTTAATTAAGACTAAAGGTTGTTTATAATAAGTTCCTACGTTGCCTTTTGTTTTCCCTTTGTAACCAATTTTTTCTATTAACCAAGCAGCTGGAATTTTAACAGAAGTTTCATTCAATTTAAAGACCGGAACTTCCCCAAAGTTTTTTTTGATTGTTTCAAGTTTTTTAATATCTATAATTGGATTCTTAAAGAAACTTCCTGCATTACCTATATCTTTTGGAGATGGTAATTTGATTTCTCTGATTTTAGAAATGATTTCACTTACCTGTTGAATTGTCGGATTTTCTACCTCCATCTTTTTTAATTCATTTTTTACATCTGCGTAATCAATATTTGGTTCCGGATTTTTGTTCAATTTAAGTTCAATAGATGTAATCAATATTTTATTTTTTAATTCTTGTTTAAATATTGAGTTGCGGTATTCAAACTTGCACTTTTCGTTTAAGTAAGTTTTAAATACGTTATCACTGAAATCAAAAAAATTAACCAATTCAATTACATCTTTTATTTCTTGTCCATAAGCCCCGATATTTTGAATTGGAGCCGCTCCGACTAATCCGGGAATTGAAATCAAATTTTCGACGCCGCCCAAATTTTTACTTACAGAAAATTTTACAAATTCATCCCAATTAACTCCAGCTTCAACTTCAAAATAAATACTGTCTTTGTCTTCTCTGGTTTGACTAATCTTTCGGAATTGAGGATGGAGAACGAATCCATCAAAATCTTTTGTCAGAAGAATATTACTTCCTTCGCCTAATACTAAAAATCTTGATTCGGAGATGTTGAACTTTTTATTAATTGAATAAATCTCTTCAGGATATTCAATTTCAATGAAGACTTTACATTTGTGATTAAGACCGAAAGTATTAAAATTTTTTAAGGAAAAATTCTCAAAAATTTTCATCAGTAACTTTCATTCAGATATTTTTGCCAAGTTATTTTTTTAATATTTAAAGTTAATCAAAATTATGTTAATTGAATCCATTCAATCTGCAGTTGTTCCATATCGTTTGAATCAAAACGAAATAGAAGTTCTTTTAGTTACATCAATCAAAAAGAAAAAATGGATAATTCCGAAAGGATATGTTGAATACAGTTTAACACCTTTTGAATCCGCCAAAAAGGAAGCCTTTGAAGAAGCAGGAGTAACCGGCTCAAATGAAACTGAAGAAATAGGTGAGTTTATAAATGGTAAAAACGATAATAAAAAATTAGTCAGAGTTTATTTGATGAAAGTTATCGAACAGATGGATGATTATCCCGAAAAAAATTTAAGAAAGCGCAAGTGGTTTTCATTGGACGAGGCAATTAAAACAGTGGATAATGAAGGTATCAAAAGTATATTGATAAAATTGAAGGGAAGAATTTTGAAAAATTAAATTGATTCCTCTTCATCAAAATTTAATTCCTTTTTTAAGATGTCAATAACTAATTCAATATCGTATCCTTTTGATAGTAAATAATACATCAACTTCTGATAAATAATTTTTTTGTCAGTTATTTTACCTTTAAACTGATTTAATTTTTTTCTGACAAGTTCTAATATCTTTTCTTTTTCGAGGTTGGAATCAAAAAAATTTTCTATAACTTCATTAATAATTTCTTTAGTAACTCCTCGTTTGAATAGCTCTATTTTTATTTTTGGTCTGCCCCACTTTTTCCAACGAATTTTATCTTGAGTATATAGTGTGGCAAAAATTTTATCATCAATAAGTCCTTTTTGTTCTAAATCAGAAAGGCACTCTTCAATCAATTTCGTATCTGAAGAATGCCTTCTTAATTTGTTAAAAAGTTCTCTTTTCGAATGAGCTCGCCTGCCTAATAGTGCGAGTGCTTTTTGTTTAATATTTATTTTTTTTTCTTGTTCTAAAAGATTCTTTAATTGCTCTTCTGATATTTCATCAGACTTTCTTAAACCGTTTTGATAAACTAAATCTTTACTGAGAACAATTTTTTCATCATTATCAAAATGAACAAAGACTTTTTTATCATTCTTTTTTACAATTTGAACTATTTTCATTAAAACTATTTAGAACTTTTCTTGGACTTTATCTTTTCTTCTGTTACTTCTTCAACCGCAGGAGGATTTTTGATTAGTCCTAACTTGAGCTTGATATCTTGTTCTAATTTTCTATAAAGTTCAGGATATTCAATTAATTTCTGTTTGAATTGCTCGCGTCCTTGAATTCTATCTTCACCGAAGGTAAACCAGGCACCTCCTTTTTTAATCACTCCGATTTCAGTTCCTAAATCTATCAAATCTCCTGTTTTGGAAATTCCTTCGTTATAGAGAATATCAAACTCCACTTGTTTGAACGGAGGAGCAACTTTGCTTTTAACAATTTTGACTTTGGTTCTGTTGCCAATTACATCTTCACCTTCTTTAATCGCAGCAATTTTTCTGATGTCAATTCTAACAGAAGCATAAAATTTAAGAGCATTTCCGCCGGTAGTTGTTTCGGGATTTCCGAACATTACACCAATTTTACTTCTCAATTGATTGATAAAAATTACCGCAGTCTTTGATTTGGAAATTGCAGCAGTAAGTTTTCTCAATGCCTGCGACATCAATCTTGCTTGCACGGCCATAGTAGCATCGCCCATTTCACCTTCAATTTCAGAGCGAGGCACAAGTGCTGCAACTGAATCAATTACGATTACATCAAGTGCATTGCTTCGCACAAGTGTGTCTGTAATTTCAAGTGCTTGTTCCCCATAGTCAGGTTGTGATATTAAAAGATTTGATGTATCAACTCCAAGCATTTTAGCATAGTTAACATCCAGAGCGTGTTCGGCATCAATGAATGCTGCAAGTCCGCCCATCTTTTGTGCTTCAGCAATAATGTGAAGACAGAGTGTGGTTTTACCGCTTGATTCAGGTCCGAATATTTCTGTTATTCTACCTCTTGGAATTCCGCCAATTCCCAATGCTATATCTAAAGAAAGCGCACCAGTTGGAATGGCTTCAATATCATTGATAATTCCATCACCCAACTTCATTATAGTGCCTTTTCCGTAAGTTTTTTCTATACTGGAAATTGCGTCTTCAATTATTTTTAATTTTTGTTCTCTGTCTGTAGTCATATTAACTCCATTTTTTTCAATTGAAATTTATGTAAAGAATTGTAGATAGCTCCTGAAGGATGTAAATCACTTTTATATAAAGTAATCAAATTTGACTCAAAAACTATTGGCTCAAATTTAAGTGTAATTAGTTTATTTAAGAAGTCAACTTTTTCATCGTTTTTTATTTTAAGCAAAGTCAAATGTGGACTAAATTTTCTTTTCTCTTTTGGAATGTCATACTGCAAAAGAACTTCTTCAATCTCCTCAACTGTTTTGATTAGTTCATCAGAAACATTTGGCTTTATCCAGAATACTCTTGGTGATTTATTGGCGTAGAAAAATCCGAATCTGGTTAGTTCGATTTTCTGAGTTTGTAAATCATTTAAGAAATTTAGTTTTTCAACTAATTCAGGAATCAGTTTCTGTTCAAAATCTCCGATGAATTTAAGAGTGAGATGAATTTTATCTTTAGACTGCCACTTAATTTTTTTATCTCCAACCTGTGATGTTAATATTTCAAAAATTTTTTCGACTACAAAATTTGGAATATCAAGAGCAATAAAAGTTCTAATCTTCATCTGTTATTCTTAATAAATTTCTTCTTAGCATTTCCAGAGCGGCTTGAGAGGCACGTTGTTTATTTATAATTCTATCATTTCCAAAGAGGAATTTTTTTGCATAGCATATCTTTTCATCGCAGTAGCCGATATAAACTAATCCAACAGGTTTGTTGAAAGTTGCCCCCGTCGGTCCTAAAATTCCAGTTGTAGAAATTCCAATATCAGCGCCACTGATAGCACGAACACCTTCAGCCATTTGCATTGCAACTTCCTGCGACACAGCTCCGAATTTTTGTAAAGTATCTTCATCAACTTTAAGTATTTCAACTTTAGCGGCATTACTATATGCAACTACACCTCGATCCAAATAATTACTGCTGCCGGAAATATCTGTAATTCTGCTTACAATGAAACCGCCGGTGCAAGATTCAGCAACGGCAAGTCTGAGGTTTCTTTCTGTTAGAATTTTTCCAATTGTCTCTTCTAACAGTTCCTCGCCTCGTGCATAAATAAACCTGCCAACTTTTGCTCTGATTTTTTGTTCTATTTCAAAAAGTTTATTTGCACATTCACTTTCACTATCGGCTTGAGCAGTAATTCTAAGTTTTACACCATACTGATTTGGTAAGAAAGCCAATTTCGCATTGCCTAAAATTTCATTAAGATTTCCGAGTTTATCGAAAAGCATTGATTCGGGAATTCCTGTTGTCTGCAAAATCAACCTTTGAGTTTTTATCGAAGAAGTGTTCCTGATTTTTAATTCAGGAATAACATAATTACTCATCATTTCTTTCATCTCAGCGGGAACACCGGGAAGCACGATAAAAATTTTTTTATCCTTTTCAATCCAAAAGCCTGGCGCAGTTCCTTTTGAATTCCTGATTGGAGTTGAAATTTTTGGAATACGTGCTTGTTGTTTGTTTAATTCAGTTAATTCTCTGCCACGCGCTTCAAAAAATTGCTTGATATCTTCTAAGATTTTTTCATCTAAAACAAGTTCCGTATTGAAAAACTCAGTAACACAACTGCGGGTTACATCATCGTGAGTAGGTCCTAAACCACCAGTGGTTATAACTAAATCGGCATTTTCAAATGCAAGGTTAAATTCCTTAATAATCAAGTTTGAATTGTCGCCAACAACAGTTGATTTAATTACTTCTATGTTGATGTCAGTTAAGGCAGAACCAATAAAAGCTGCATTTGTATTTATAGTTTGACCGATAAGAAGTTCATCACCAATTGAAATTAAATAAGCTTTCATAGAATTAAGTCCTGCTAATTAAATTGAAAATAATTTGCATAATTAAAAATGTGTAAAATCCAGATATTATATCATCAGCCATAATTCCCCAACCGCCTCTTAAATTTTCTGATTTCCTTGCCGGAAAAGGTTTTATTATATCGAGTACTCTCCATAATAAAAAGGCGGGGATAATCCACATAAAATCTTTCGGCAGACCAAGAAAAGATATCCAGGTGCCAACCCACTCATCAATAGTGCATTCTGCTGGGTCTTTCCCATAAACTTTTTCAAACTTGCCTGAAATAATTATTCCTAAAATGGTGAACAAAATTATGATAAAAAGTAATGCTTTATAGTCTTCAGTTTTTGGAAGTACAAAGTAAATTAACATTGCAATAAAACTGCCAAAAGTTCCAGAAGCAAAAGGAATATAACCAGAATACAAACCTGAGCCTACAATTTTTTCAAACCAATTTATCTGTTTCATTAAAAAACTTTTTTATGAGTTTTGAATTAAGCGTTAAGTAAGAAATTCCAGAATGAATAGTAATCAAAGTTATTAAAAGCATAACATAAAAGATTAAATCACGATTCATCATTAGCTGAATATATTCATTGAAGTTGTCGTAGAAATAGGGAGTATGTTGTAAAACATATCCAATTAACAAATAATATAAAAAGACCATTTGAAGCAGAGTTTTCCATTTCGCATAGTAAGTTGTTTTAAATGAAAATCCTTTACTGTCGGCTAAAACTCTTAGAAGAGTAACTATTAAATCTCTCATTATAACTAATATAACCATCCATAGAGGCAAAATTCCAACTATTACAAATCCAATAAAACAAGCTGAGGTTAAAATTTTATCAGCAAGTGGATCCCAGAATTTTCCCCAATCAGTAATGTAATTAAATTTCCGAGCCAACCAGCCGTCATACCAGTCTGTTATTGCTGCTATTATGAATACAATAAAAGATATTTGAATAAGAGTAGATTGATTTGACAAAAACAATAGTAAGAATACCGGAGTTAAAATTATTCTGAAAATAGTTAATTGATTTGGTAAAATCATAACTAATCCGATTTCTCTCCAAGAATTCTCAAATAAGGGAATTCATAAATGCCAGTGTTATGTCCATCCTGCCAGGTTACAGAGATTGCATAATTACCAACTTGTTTTAAAGAACTTATTTTAATTTGATTTTCAGAAAAAAGCGGAATATATGTCGGGCTTTGACTTTCTTTTTCAGCAAGGCAGGTTGCGCAAGGACAGAGTTTTCTTAGTTTAAGAAGTGGAATGGTTTGAATTTTAGAATCAGTCCATTCAATTAAAAGAGAATCTTTTTTTTCTGACAATTTAATTTGTTTAGGAAAGATATTCATAAATTGATTTCCCTGTCAGAATTTCCAACGCTTGCTGATATTTTTTACTAGTTTTTATAATTATTTCTTCAGGTAAATCGGGAGCAGGAGGCTGTCTGTTGAAATTTATTGAGTTTAAATAATCTCTTAAAAATTGCTTATCAAAACTTTCTTGAGATTTCCCAACCTGATACTTCTTTAAATCCCAGAATCTGCTCGAGTCAGGAGTTAGTAGTTCATCAATTAGGATTATTTTATTGTCAATAATTCCGAATTCCATTTTTGTATCGGCGATGATGATACCTTTATTCAAAGCATATTCATAAGCACGTTTATAAATTTTAATCGAGAGTTCTTTAATTTCGTTTATGACTTCTTTCCCAACTAATTCAGATGCTTTTTCTTCAGAGATATTTTCATCGTGTTTTCCTAATTCTTCTTTTGTTGCGGGAGTAAAAATAGGTTGCTCAAGCTTTTGAGATTCTTTCATTCCGGCTGATAATTTTATACCACAGACTTCACCAGTTTTTAGATAGTCACTCCACGCAGAACCTGAAATAAACCCACGAACAACGCATTCAATTGGAATCACTTTAGTTTTTTTAACTAACATACTTCTGTTTTTAAGTAACTCGTTATATTGAAAGCAAACTTCTGGGTAGTCATTTACATTAGTAGAGACGAGGTGATTTTCAACAATATCCTTAGTCAGATTAAACCAGAACTCAGAAATTTTTGTAAGAACAAATCCTTTGAGAGGAATTCCTTGCTCCATAATTACATCATAAGCCGAAATTCTATCAGTAGAAACAATTAAAAGATTTTCTCCCAAATCATAAATATCTCTTACTTTACCACGTTTAACAAAATTCAAATTTGGAAATTCAGAATGAAGTAATGGTTTTATATTCATAAATGTTGATTTGTTTTTAGCAAATATAATGGAGTTTTTTAAGTTTTTGAGGAAAATTATTTGAGTAAAAATGAAATTATAAAACAAAAATTAGCAGTGCTGTCCTAAATAAACTTAAACCTGATAAATAAACTCTTATTTTAATTCAAAATAAAAGAAAATAAATTCGTTTTTATTTGAATAACTTATAAAAATGCAATACTCTCTTATTATTAGCAAGTTTTAATTAAATGTGGCTAAAGCCCATAATATGCTGGTCTTTACAATAACAGTTGGATAAATCCAACTGCAATAGATAAAAAACAAACTAATCAGCATTTATTGCAGTTCACTTCAGTGAACTGAAAAAAATTAAAAGCAGTGAGTGGCTTTAGCCAAATAAATAAATTTATTTTGTACAGATGTGGTTAAAGCGATAATAAATCCTTAAATTATGCTGTTAATATCGAGAGAGAAAGCTGTCAGATGCGTATGAAAAGCGTATCTGAAGCGTAGGTAAAGCGTAGGTAGAGCGTATGTTAAGCGTATGTAGAGCGTATATAAAGCGTATGTGAAGCGTATTTTAAACGAGTTTGTAACGAGTAAGTAACGAGTTTGTAACCTTTTAGTTACGAGATAAAGGCTTCTTAAAAATAATTTTAGAGAATATCAAAAAGTATAATCAGAGTATTAGAAGTGTAATCTGAGTTGAATTCATTACTTTTTTAGTGCTGTCCAAGATAAACTTAAACCTAATCAATAATCGCCGATTTTAGTCCAAAATGAAAGAATATTAATTCGTATTTAATTGAATCCCTTACAAAAAAGTATTAATCTTTTATTATTAACAGGTTTTAATTAAATGTAGCTAAAGTTCATAATATCCAAGTCTTATTAAAACAGTTGGATAAATCCAACTGCAATAGAAAAAAAACAAATCCAATCAGCATTTATTACAGTTCACTTCAGTAAACTGAAAAAAATTAAAAGCAAATGCAGGCTTTAGCTACATAAATAAATTTATTTTGGATAGCACTGATCTTTTTGAAAATTCTTTAATTTTGTTTAAGTATGATAAAACAAAATCATTAATTTGAGGATAAAATGAAATACTTATCTTTCTTCCTTGCACTTCTGATATCTACAAGCTTTGCACAATATCAAAATGTAAGAGTTGATAGTCCAGGTAGTAATCAACCTGAGGAAGTATCAATTGCAATAAATACTAAGAATCCAAATTATCTTGCTGCTGGTGCAAACATAAATCATTTCTTCCGCTCGAGTAATGGAGGACAATCGTGGATAACATCATTTTTAACATCTTCATTTGGTGTGTGGGGAGATCCTGTTGTAGTTTATGATGAATTGGGTTATTTGTATTATGGACATTTGTCAAATCCTCCTTTCCCGGGATATTGGATTGACAGAATTGTAATTCAGCGCTCAACCGATAATGGGGCAACCTGGAATGATGGAGCAGGAATTGGATTTTTATCTCCTAAAAATCAGGATAAAGAATGGATCGCAGTTGATATGCACAGCCCACAATTTAAAGGCAATGTTTATGTAACTTGGACAGAATTTGATAGTTACGGAAGCAGTAATCCAAATGATTCATCTCGAATAAAATTTTCTCGCTCAACAGACAAGGGAATAACCTGGAGCAATGCAATAACTATCAGCGATAGAAGCGGAGATTGTATTGATAGTGATAACACAGTCGAAGGAGCTGTCCCTTGTATCGGCCCTAATGGAGAAATTTATGTTAGTTGGGCTGGTCCATTAGGTTTAATGTTTGATAAATCTACAAATGGTGGTTTGTCTTGGGGAGTTGATAAATTCGTTTCTAATATTCCCGGCGGCTGGGATTTTAATGTATCTGGAATTTATAGATGTAATGGACTACCAATTACTGCTTGCGATACAAGTCAGTCACCCTATAGAGGAAATATCTACATCAACTGGTCAGATCAAAGAAATGGTACAACAAATACAGATGTGTTTTTCGTAAGGTCAACAGATGGCGGAAATACCTGGAGTCAACCATTAAAGGTAAATGATGATAATTCTAACAGACATCAATTTTTTACCTGGATGACTATTGACCAAACTACTGGAGCAATTTATATCGTATTTTATGACAGAAGAAATACTACCGGAAATGCAACTGACGTTTATGTTGCTCGATCTTTAGATGGTGGTCAATCATTTATCAATTTCAAAGTTAGTCAATCCTCGTTCACCCCATCATCTAATATTTTTTTCGGTGATTATACTAACATTGCTGCTTTTAACAAAAAGGTTTATCCTATTTGGATGAGAATGGATGGTACTGCTTTAACTGTGTGGACAGCAATTATAAATGACTCTCTGGCATATATACCGGTTGAGTTATCTTCATTTACTTCTTCAATTTCAGACAACTCTGTTTTGTTGAGTTGGATTACCTCTTCGGAGCTTAATAATTATGGGTTTGAAGTAGAACGGGTTTCGACTTCGCTCAGCCCTCTGGAAAGAGGTTTAAAATACCTGCAATCATACGATTTTAAAAAGATAGGCTTTGTTAAAGGAAATGGAACAACTAATGAAAAGAATTTTTATTCATTTGTTGATAATCCAACTTCTTCAGGCACTTATTATTATCGTTTAAAGCAAATTGATTTCAATGGTAACTTTAATTATTCAGATATCCTCGAAGTGAATTTTGAAACTATTGATTCCTATAAACTTCTTCAGAACTATCCAAATCCATTTTCAGCTAAAGGAAGAACAGTCTCTGGTGCATATTCAACTACAACTATTGGCTACAAACTAAAAGACAAAGGTTATGTAAAGTTGATGGTATATGATATAAAAGGAGAGCAAGTAGCGGTATTAGTAAATCAAGAACAGGAAGCGGGATATTATGAAGTAGAATTCAATTTAGGGAACGGACTCCTGTCCGTTCCGCAGACAGGAATAGCGAGCGGAATATATTTGTATAGGATTGAAGTGATTGGTGAAGGAAATATTCCGGTTTATACAGAGATGAGGAAAATGTTGTTGGTCAAGTGAATTTACGATGCTTAATTTTCAATGCTCAATTTTCAATGTTCAATGTTCAATGAAGAATTTAGAATTCTTTGCGTCTTTGCGTGAAATAAAATTCTTTTATATTTAAGAAAATAATAAACAAAATAGAAAAGGTTCATTATGAAAAAGATTTTTATTTTATACTTTTTATTCTTTATTGAAACTTTTGCTTTAAATACAAATGCTGATTCAATACATCAAATAAAAATTTTACCTCCAAGTATAAATCAGAATATGTTATTTGGATATTCAGTTTTAATGAATAACAGATTTTTTGCAGTAGGATCCCCTGGAGATTTAGCTGAAGGGAAAAATTGTGGTTCTGTATATCTCTACACATATTTTGATACAAATTATCAATTTATTCAGAAACTAATACCTCCTAATCCCGATAATAATGATAAATTCGGTTCCTCTTTATGTTTCAGTGAGTTTTGGTTAAACGAATTATATCTTTTTGTCGGTGCTCCTAATAAACTATTAAGTAATCGAAGAAGTGGAGCGGTTTACGTTTATAAATTAGTGGACTCTATCTTCATATATATCAAAACATTGACTCCGTTAAATCCAGCAGATGGAGATGGTTTCGGATATTCTATTTCAAGCTCTAGCGATTATTTAATTATTGGAGCTCCTTATAAAAAATATAACGATACTGCTTGCGGCGCTATTTTTTTGTATAAATATATGTTTAATGATTGGGCTTATCGTCAATTTCTATTTGCCCCAGACCGAGTGACAAATCAAAGGTTCGGATTTTCCGTAGCAGTTAGAAGTAATAGATTCTCTATTGGTGCTCCAGGTGATAAAACATTTGGTAATAATTCAGGAGCTGTTTATGATTATTTTTTCAACAATGATAATGGTTTATGGAGTCTCAATATTAAAAAATTTTCTCCAGCTCCTAAAGCTGGAGATGAATTTGGTTTTTCTTTAACAAGAGGGATAGGTGCCGGTGAATTATTGGTTGTAGGAGCTCCTGGCATTGATGATTTTGCAGTTGATGCTGGGAAAATATTTGTATATAGTCTTAATGGTTATTCATTTGTACTAATTACAGCTATATCGGCTTTAGATCCTCAAAACGAAGATAGATTAGGTTCATCTGTCAGCGCTAAAATTTACAATACGAATTTTTTACGAATCTATACTGGGGCACCGGGAAGAAAAACAATTCCACATCTTCAGACAGGTTGTACGTTTTTAATGTGGGCTGACAATTACAACGGGGGACAATCATTTAAAATATTTCCTCAAAGTTTATTCGGTTATGATAATTATGGATTTAGTGTTACTATTGCTGGTGATCATTTTATAGCTGGAGCACCTAATCAGTCTGAGTCTGGACTTAATGTTGGATGTATATTTTTTAATAAGTTCATCCCCGCAGTTCCCATTCCAGTTGAATTAGGTTCATTGAATTCTTATTACAGTGAAGGAAAAGTATCTTTAAATTGGACAACAGTTTCAGAGTTAAATAATCTCGGTTTTGAAATAGAAAGGAGTCTTGATAAAGAAAATTGGTATTCTATAGGTTTTGTTAAGGGCTCCGGTACATCAACAATAATGAAAAATTATTTCTTTGTTGATGAAATATTTGGATTATTTAATGAGAAAATTTTTTATAGATTAAAGCAAATAGATTACAATGGAAAATTTATTTATTCATCTATATCTGAAGTAGATATTATTACTTCGAGTTTCGAGTTGAAACAAAATTTTCCCAACCCTTTTAATGAAGAAACTTCTATCAGATATATTCTTGCCGAAAAAAACTATGCTAAGCTGAAAGTTTATAATTTTATTGGTCAAGAAATTACTTCCTTAGATGAGGGTGAAAGAGAGCGGGGAATTTATGATATTAAATTTGATGCAAGTTTCTTATCGAGTGGAATATATCTATACAAATTGGAATTAATAGGTGACATGAATAGCCCAGTTTTTACAAAAACAAGGAAAATGTTGTTAATGAAGTAAATTAACAATTAACAATGAATAATTAACAATTTAGAATTTAGAATGCTCAATTTTCATACTTCGTCAGGCTCAGTAACCAATGCTCAATGAGTAATTTAGAATGAAGAATGTAGAATGAAGAATGTAGAATTAAGAAATCTTTGCGGCGTTGCGTCTTGGCGCGAAATAAATTTGATGTATTTTCTTTAAAATAAACTGAAAGTATATTTTAGATTATTTTAATAACCATTAACGTTAAATCATCAGATTGTGGTGCTCCGTGTGTGAATGACTCCACTTCTTTTCTAATTGATTCAAGTGCATTATGAGCTGAGAGAGTTGACAACTTTTTACATAAATCTTCTAATTTATCCTCTCCGAATTCCTCTGAATTTGTGTTCATAGCTTCAGAGACACCGTCTGTGAATAGTACAATCGTATCTCCTGATTGCAGAGAAATTTTATTTTTATTATAAGGAATAATCGTTTTCATCACACCCAAAATTATCCCGCCTTCTGATAGTCTGATTATTTTATCATCTCTGATTAAAATAGGAGGATTATGTCCTGCGTTTACGTAAGTAAAACTTTTTTCTTTCTCATCCAGAATTCCCCAGAAAAAAGTAATAAATCTGCCATCGCTTGTATTTTGCGTTAGAAGATCATTTATTGTTGCGGTGGCTTTATCCAACTCAAATTCCTGTTGTATTATTAGTTTAATAAATGCCTGAAGATTAGCCATTAATAAAGAAGCTGGAATTCCTTTTCCAGAAACATCAGCTATTGATACTAATATTTTATTCTTTTCTAATTTCATTACATCGAAATAATCTCCTCCAACCTGTTTCGAAGGAAGATTTGTAGCTGATATCTCAAAAATCTCTGATTTTGGAATTTCTGAAGGTAAAAGGTTTTGTTGGATTTGTCTTGCAAGTTCGATCTCTTCTTCGAGTTTTTGTTTTTCAATTTCTTCTTGAAGTAATCTTCTGTTCTCAAGTGATATAATAGCGAGACTGCCAACTGAATATATGAATTCAATATCTGAATCAGTAAAATCAATGTTGTTTATTCGCTTCCCTAATAAAATCAATCCTTTTGTTTTATTCTGAATTTTCATCGGAACAATTAAACTTACTCCTAACTGGTCAAGTTCAGGATATGCTTTATGTATCATTTCTGATTTGACAGGTGAATCAATATGCAAATAATCAATTGCTTTGATTTTTTTATGAAGCTCTTCATTATTGTACTTGGAATCAATTATCTGAACCTCAGAGTCGTTTAAACTTAATATTGCATATTTCGAGACGAGGAATTGTCCCATCAAAGATAAAATCAGCAATCGTTGAATTTTTTTAGTATCTGAAAAAAGACCGAATTCCTTACTTAATTCAAACAATGAATTTAACCGCTGAATTTTAGAATCAAGTTCACGGTTCAAATCTTTCAGCTCTTCAACGATAAGAGAATTTTGAATAGCTGTAGCAGCAATATTAAGAATAGTTTTTAAGAAATCTCTGTCATCTTCAGAATATTCAGTTCCATTTAATTTATCACCAAGACATAAAAAGCCGAGTGTATCTGAAGAGGAAGTAATTTTTTCACATACTTTAATTTTAGCTTGCGAATAAAAATCAGCAAGTTTTTCATCATTAAAATCTTTATCATAATTGCAGTTTTGAAATTCGGAGATAATAGTTTGTGGAATTCCTTTTGAAACTTTTATCACCATTTTATTTTTTCCTTTCAGGACTATAATACCTCTGGTGGCGAGAAATTTTCCGAGACAGGTTAAAAGAGTATTGTTGAGAATGAAATCTAAATCAAAACTTGAGTTAATTATTCTGCTGAATTCAACTAATGCTGTCAGATTTCGTTTTATTTTTATTGAATCCAGTTCAGCCATTGAATTACATTAAGAAATTTTTTTTTTGAGTATAGTTTTATTATAACTATTTGGAACAGAGGTAAAAACAACCTCGTCCATAAATTTTTTCATTAAATACAAACCAAATCCACCAACTCTATGCTCTTTTTGATATTGTCTTATATCAGGTTCAGGAACTGAATTAGGGTCAAATGATTTTCCTTTATCAGTTATAGAAATAATAAATTCATTTTTATCAATAACAATTTCGATTTTTATTTCACAATTGGGGTCAAAAGAATAAGAATGTTTAATAATATTTGTAACTGCCTCATCAACTGCAAGCATAACATCCTGAATATCATCTGTTTTAAGACCAGCATTTGCAGAATGAATACTTATAAAATCTCTTACTTTGGAGAGATTTTCAGTTCTGCTGGTTATAAATAAAATTTTATCATTCACTTTTGTTTCCAAGAAATTTATTGATTGCCTGTTCATCACTATCCAAAATTTCATATAATAATGGGAAGCCTAGTAAATCAAAAATACTGTAAACCTTCTCATTCATTTCTGTAAGTTTAATATCGCCATTATTCTCTCTTATCTTTTCAATATAAGCCATAAAAACTCCCAATCCCGCAGAACTTATATAATTAAGATCTTTAAAGTTCACAACAATATTGAATTTGTTTTTAGAAATTAATTCTGTGAAATTATCTTCCAGCTTTGGAGCAGTGTGAGCGTCGAGATAACCTTTTAATTTTATGATTTGAATTTTATCGTGCTCAATTATTTTAGAACTAAAATCGCTCATTTTTATACCCTTTGATTTATCTGCACTAATATAATAAGAAAGTCAATATTTTTTTTGTGTAAAGATAGATAAAACCCAAGTAAGAGAAGGGCTTTTGTGATAGAAAAGCTTATAGATTGATTATCGGTTTAATCTGAGTTTAATATGTTTTATAACAATGCGGTCCAAAATAAACTTATACCTGATCAATAAGCTCTGATTTTAGTTAAATGTGGCTAAAGCCATAATATTTTAGTCTTTATTAATAACAGTTGGATAAATCCAACTGCAATAGATAAAAAAACAAACCTAATGAGTATTTATTGCAGTTCACTTCAGTGAACTGAAAAAAAATAAAAGTAGGGGACAGGCTTTAGCCACATAAATAAATTTATTTTGGACAGATGTGTTTTTATCAGATTTCAATATTTTCAATCAAAATGAGTGAATTTGATTTATTATTTGTTGAATCTTCTTTTATATAATTTCTGAATTGTTGTCTGAACTTTTCAATTTCCTCACGAAGTTTTTCCAATTCAAGTCTTATTTCTTCATTAACTTCATTATTTGGTTCTTGTTTTTCAGGTGTAATTTGAGAATTATCCTGAACTCTATTCTCACGCTTAGATTTTTCCTTTAATGAATTTTCAAGTCTTCGGTTTTGAACTTCCAAAATAGAATCCAGATTTATATCGTTTGGTGAAACAATCATAATTCTTCTTTGCTGATTATCTCGTGCTTTGTTCAGATTATCCTCTGCAACAAGATTTAAGTTGGGTTGATTTCTCAATGACTTTTCAATTATTTCAACCAATGAATTGAACTCCGGTATTTGAATATCAGGAATTTCAAACTCTTCTACTTGCACCTGAACAAAATCAGGAGCCCTGAAAATTTTTACTTTCTGACCCTGTTGGCTGAAAACACTATCGAAGTCAATTTTATGAAATTTTTTCTCGGAATTTCTTCTTACTAAATCTTCAGTGTTTAAATTAGCGAAATCTTTCATTTTCAGAGTAAGCTCACTTGTAAAAACAGAATCGGGTGTGAAAACTATGTAATTATTTGTATGAATAGAATCTAACTTCTTATTCCAGGCGACCTGATTTTTAGGAATTGGAATTTTAAATGAATTTGCTAACCTGTCAAAATTTTTGGTATCCAATTGTCTGGTCAAAGCAATAAAATCAGCAATCATTGCCTTTCTCAAATTCCATACTGCAGGATTTATTGCAATCGCATTTTCGTCCCCCACTAAAATATGTTTAGAAAGCTGGCTCGCATAGTTCTTAAATAAAGAATCAACTTTAGATTTTTTATCATCGGATAAATTCAGCTTCGACAAAAAATTTTTCAGATTATTTTTATTATCATCATTATCAGCTTTTTTTACTTCGAAATACTCTTTGCCTGATTTATCTAATCCAATCTTTAAAACCTGATTGTCAGAGTTATTCAATGGAATCTCTTCATAAAGTGCGAAATTGAACATATCTTCGTTACTAATTTCAGATGGGAAAAACAAAGGCTTGAGACTGCTTGTATAATCAGAGATAACATTTTTCTGAGTATTGATCAAATTTCTGAAAATCTCTGGATTGATATTAAGTGAGACAAAAATTATTAATGAAACAGCAGCAAGTCCAAATGCCGGAATCCATTTTGTGCTGAAAAATGACTTAGGTTTTTCTTCCAATAATGCAGACATAACTCTCTGTTCGAAATACTGATTTTCTGGAAGCTCCTTTTTAGAATTTAAGGTAACTTCTTTTGTTCTTTTTAATTCATTGAGTTTGTTTTGTAACTCTACAGAATTACGGAGTCGTTTTTCGATGTATTCTTTTTCTTCATCTGTAAGCTCATTATCAAGATAAGCTGAGAGCAAAATATAATCATCGTATTTGTGTTTCATGCTAATAATTCCTTTTTCATTGGTTCCAGATTTTTTCTTAATGATTCTCTTGCCCGGAAAATTCTTGATTTAACTGTACCCAAATCCAATTCAAGCGTTTCTGAGATTTCCTGATATGATAAGCCCTCAAGATCTCTGAGTATCATTGGTATTCTAAGTTTATCGGGCAATTTGTCAATTGCGGTTCTTACTATAACTCTGACATCATTATTCTCATCTATTTCAGTTGAACTAAAATCATAATCTTCATCAACCGGAGAGAAAATTCTTCTGACTTTTTTCTTTCTTAAATAATCTTTGCATTTATTTATTGTAATTCTGTATAACCAGGTGGTGAATTGGGATTCGTATCTGAATTTTTTCAGATTTTTGAACACAGTTATAAATACTTCCTGAGCGATATCATCTATTGCGTCAATTTCTGATAGAGTAATGAAGATAATGTTTCTCACTTTTTCTTTGTGACGATTAACTAAAATCCTAAAAACTTCCTTCTCGCCGTCATTAAATCTTTTTATAAGTGAAAAATCATCATCTAAAGTCAGAATTTTGGGTTGTTCCATTTCACCTTCTGGTTGATTTTTATCTGAATTCATTTTTTTGACGTTAAATATGTTAAAATGTTCCTTAAAATTTAGGGAAAATTTAATTTACTTTATAAGAAATATTATCGGATATTTGCAATACATTTAAGCGTTATTTAATTTCACAAAAACATTTTAGGAGATTTATTATATGAAATCAAAAGTTGTTGAAAAATATAATGCAGTCATTATTGAACTTAAAGGCGACGTTATGGGCGGAGATGATACAAAAGAGTTTCACGACATACTACATAAACTTATTGATGAAGGTAAAAAAAATATAGTAGTTGATTTAGGTGAAGTTAAATTTATGAACAGCTCTGGGTTAGGAATGCTTATTTCGGGATTAACTACAACCAAAAAAGCAGAGGGAAGTTTAAAGTTAGCTCGTGTTGGTGAAAAAATTCAGAGCTTACTGATAATTACAAAACTGATTCAGATTTTTGAAACTTATGAATCAGTTGATGATGCCGTTAAAACATTTAATTAGCTTTAAGATAATAAACCAGCATTTTCACGAATAAATAAATTTAAACATAATTTATGGGTGCTACTGTTTTAGTTGGGTCTCAATGGGGTGATGAAGGTAAAGGTAAAATTGTTGACATTCTAAGCGAGAAATTTAAAATTGTTGCCCGCTATCAAGGTGGAGCAAATGCCGGACATACAGTTATCATTGGAAATACTCAATATATTCTTCATCTCATTCCTTCCGGAATTTTGAGAGATGATGTTATTTGTGTAATTGGCAATGGCGTTGTTATTGATCCTCAAGCACTTCTTGATGAAATTAATCTTTTAGAACAAAATGGAATTAAAGTAGAAGGCAGATTATTTATTAGTCAGAATGCCCATCTCATAATGCCTTACCATAAATTATTAGACTCAATTGGCGAGAGTGGAGAACAAAAAATCGGTACTACAGGAAGAGGCATCGGTCCTTGTTATATTGATAAATACGGCAGACGCGGAATTCGTATTGTTGATTTATTAAATCGTGATGAATTAGAAAGGAAAATCCGTTTTAATCTTAAAGAAAAAAATGATTTGCTTCAAAAAGTTTATCATCACGAAGGTCTTGATGTTGAAGAAATATTGAAACAATATTTAGAATTTGATAAAGCAATTGATAAATACATTAAAGATGTCCCTACATTTTTAAATCAGGCTCTGGATGATGGAAAATCTGTTTTACTTGAAGGAGCTCAAGGAACATTTTTAGATGTTGATCACGGCACTTATCCATTTGTTACTTCCAGTAGTCCAACTTCGGGTGGAGCTTGCACCGGAACCGGTATTCCACCAAACAGAATTGATTCCGTAATTGGAATAGTTAAAGCATACACTACACGAGTTGGCAATGGTCCCTTCCCAACTGAATTAACCGAAGAGGAAGGTGAGAAATTAAGAACCATCGGAGCGGAGTTTGGAGCAACAACAGGAAGACCTCGTCGCTGCGGCTGGTTCGATGCTTTTCTTGTAGCTTATTCTAAAATGATTAATGGAATTGATTCGGCGGCAATTACTAAATTGGATGTTTTAAGTCATTTTGATAAAATCAAAGTGTGCGTCGGGTATGAATTAAATGGTAAAAAACTTAAACATTTTCCTACCAGTGTTGACCAACTTTCTAATGTAACTCCAATCTATGAAACACTCGATGGCTGGAATGAAAATATTTCCAACTGTAAAACTTATGATGAACTTCCATCGAGAACTAAAGAATATCTTAATTTCATTTCAAATCAATCCGGAATTAAAATTGATTTTATTTCTGTCGGTGCTAAAAGACAGCAGACTATAGTTCTATAATTTATTAAACTCTGCGTTCTCAGCGTCTCTGCGTTTAATATATTCTCTCGCAAAGACGCAAAGTCGCAAAGAAGAAAAATTATCAGCAAATTGGTACTAACTTTTAATCTAAAATCTTAAATCTCAATTAACTAAATTTCTTTTAATAAAAGTATAAAGGTTAAAATGAAGATTTTTAACGGACCCTCATCAATTAATTTGAAGTTTTTATTAGTTTTTCTGGCACTAATTATTGCCTTCGGGACTTTATATTATACCAACCAACTTGTTAAAAAACTTCAGAAAAAAGAGAAAGAAATTGTTGAGCTTTATGCAAAGGGAATAGAATATGTTGCGAACAGTAACAATCCGGATGCTGATATAACTTTTCTTTTTGAGAATATAATCCAACCAATAGATTTTCCAATGATACTTACTGATAGAGAGAATAATCCAAATCTTTTAGATAAAAGCTCTGTCAGAAATATTGAAATTGATTCAACACTAACCGAAGCTCAGATTGAAAAATATTTAAGACAGCTAATAAAAGAATACGACGATATTCATCAGCCGATAAATATTGTTTATCAGGATACTATCATATTAACAAAAATTCACTATGGAAATTCTGAATTAATTACTCAATTGCAATACTATCCTTATATTCAAATTGGTATAGCAGCAGCTTATATTCTTTTGGCTTATTTTGGATTTAGCTATGTCAAACGTTCAGAACAAAAAAATATATGGATTGGTATGGCTAAAGAAACAGCACATCAATATGGAACTCCGATTTCGAGTTTAATGGGCTGGCTTGAAATGTTAAAAATGAATTATAACGATCCAAACAAAGTCTTGGATATTTCTGAAGAAATTGGAAATGATGTTGATAGACTAAATAAAATAACAAACCGCTTTTCTAAAATTGGTTCAAAGCCAGAGCTTAAAGAAGCTAATCTTTATCAGGAAGTTTTAAAGGTGATTGACTATTTCAACAGAAGATTACCGCAAACAGGTAAAAAAGTTAATCTTACGGTTGAAGGTGAAAAAAATATAATCGTAAAAATTAATCCTGAACTTTTTGATTGGGTGATTGAAAATTTGATTAAAAATTCTCTTGACGCAATCGAAACAAAAAATGGAATTATAAGCATAAAACTTTTTCAATCACGCAAGTATGTTGAGATTGAAGTTGCTGATAATGGAAAAGGCATTGACTTAAAAAACAGAAAGGAAATTTTCAGACCTGGATACAGCACTAAAAAACGAGGTTGGGGATTAGGTTTAAGTTTATCTAAAAGAATAATCGAAGGATATCACAACGGAAAAATATTCGTTAAATCTTCAGTTCCAGGGCAAGGTACAACATTCAAAATCTTATTAAGAAAAACTTAAACTCCTTTGTGCCTTTGTGCTTTTAACTTATTCTAATAAAAAAAATTACTTTATTGATGTCACCAATACACAAATAAAACAGTTACTTTGGAATAAAGACAGCAAGAAATCAGAATCTTTATTAAAAGATATAATTGAAAACTATGGTAATAAATATCCAGAAATTATAGAATTATTGACAAAGAACAAAGAAGGATTACTAAAGCATCAGAATGTTAAGAAAATACCAAAGACCAATAATGATGCAGAAAACACAAACAGACAAATAAAGAGAAGATTAAAAACCATAGAAGCTTTTGAGAGTCAGGAGAATGCAGAGAATTATTTAATAATATGTAATTACTTACGAATGAAACCATATACAGACTGTAGAGGAGTAAGAAAATATAGGAATGGGTACTCACCCTTACAGTTGTGTAGAGCAAAAGTAAGTAGTAACGATTGGGTAAAATTTTCATTAAATTACACATGAAATCAGCAACCGAAAATTTGAACGCTTCCTAATGAACAAGATGGATTGTATCATTAAATTAAAACTATTTTTATAATTAACCGCCGAAGCCTCCAAAGAATGGGAAAACTTTTCCAAGATAGAAAAACAACAATCCTCCTAAAATCCACAAGGCAAATACAAGTATAAAATATGGTTTTGAATTTTGTGCTTTATTTAGCTTTGCTAATCCAATGGCTAAAACTGAATACGCCCAGATAGATAAAGGATCAATCTTTGAAGCAAAAAATCTAACGAGTGTTCCTTTTTCAAATTCGAACAAATTAGCTACACTTGTATCCATAACAATTTTTCCTAATAACAAAGAAAGCATTCCGGCTATTATAACCTGAATCATTGAAATGTAAGATGTTAAACCGTTTGCAACTAAAACGTGTTGATACGTTCCTTCACCTTTTAATATGAATTTTGTAAAAAGAAAATAAATACCTGCAATCAGAAAGAGGAATGTGAATCCAAACACAATTGATGAGATAATGTTAATAATCCATCCGACAGGTTTTGTCATAAATTCCATAGATTTTTCAGAACCTTCAATTGCTTTATCTGCTTGTTCCTGAGTCATTTTACCTTCCTTGACCATTTTATCAAACATTTCAATTTGTTGTTTTTTAGTTTCATATAAAATATCTGGATTTAACATTGCCAAACTTCTTATAATTCCTGCAAGAATCATTAATAGAAGAAACGGAACAAGCCAATCAATTGTTCTAACTGGGAATTTTGAAATTGATTCAAATGTTTTCGATGGTTCACTAATCACTCCGACCAACTTGTCGGTATGAGAAAGTTCAATCTCTGAATTATTTTCATTGAAGGAGTCGGGATTTGAGTATTCGTTTTGCATTGTATTTTCTTATTTGTTTTTAAATTTGCAATAGAAAACTATCGAGTAAAATTTTATTAAACAAGCATCACAATTAAATTAAATGGTAGAATCAATTTGAACAAAAAAAATTTTTGTTAAGAAATATATTTAAATAAAATTTATAGTGTCATTTTTCAAAATAATTCACAATAAAAACAGGAGGAACATAAAAGGAATTGAATATTATAGTTATTGGAATTTTAGTCTACATAACACTTCAATTATTTATTGGATTTTACATTTCTCGTTTCATAAAATCAGAAGACGATTACCTGCTCGGCGGAAGACGACTCGGATTTTTCCTTGCTACATTTTCTATCTTTGCTACTTGGTTCGGTGCTGAATCTTGTATTGGAACTGCTGGGGCATCTTATGAATCAGGATTGAGCGGGGTTACTGCCGACCCTTTTGGATATGGTTTCGTTCTTCTACTAATGGGTTTCTTTTTCTCAATTCCACTTTATAAAAGAAACTTAACCACAATTGCAGATTTCTTTCGTGAAAGATTTTCTCCTTCAACTGAAAGACTTGTTGCACTTATAATGATTCCGACTTCTATTTTGTGGGCTGCTGCTCAGATTCGTGCCTTCGGTTTAATTTTATCAGCTTCCTCCGGGCTTGATATTCAGTTATCAATTTTTATCTCTGCAATAATTGTAATTACTTATACTGTCTTTGGTGGATTGCTTGCAGACGCCTGGACAGATTTAGTTCAAGGATTTATTTTAATCATTGGTCTGATAATACTTTTTATTATGATTTTTTTTGATGGTGTAAATGTTCCAATTGTTTTACAGAATATTGCTTCAGACAAACTAAAAATAATTTCAAGTTCTCAAGGATTTTTTTCATTTGAAATTCTATCAACAATAGAAGCGTGGGCTATTCCGATTTGTGGTTCTTTAATTGCTCAGGAACTTGTCTCACGGGTATTTGCAGCCAAATCTCAAAAGGTCGCCCGAACCTCTGCGATTGCAGCTGGTTTTATGTATATCATTATTGGATTAATTCCACTCACAATCGGATTGATTGGGAATCAGTTAATTTCGAATATTCAGCACTCTGAACAAATTTTACCATTGGTTGCTCAAAAATATCTCTCATCGGTTTTTTATGTGATATTCACTGGAGCTCTTATCTCAGCAATTCTTTCAACTGTTGACAGCACTTTGCTTGCTTCATCAGCTTTAATGTCACATAATTTAATCTTTAATTTCATTAAACTGAATGATGAAAAAATAAAATTAAAGATTACAAGATTAAATGTTTTTATATCAGGATTGATTGCTTACATACTCGCTACTTATGCAGAAGGAGTTTATGAACTTGTTAAGGATGCCTCAGCTTTTGGAAGCTCTGGTATTTTTGTGATTTTTATTTTCGGATTGTTAAGTCGTCGGGGAAATGGAATAAGTGCTTCATTATCGCTTATCTCTGGAGCTATTAGCTGGATAAAATCTCATTATATCCTTGAACTTGAATTTGCATATTTGATTTCTCTGGCGGTTGCGTTTACAACTTTTGTAATGAGTTTATTGACTGAGAAATATCATCAAGAGTTGAAAATATTATTAAGGAAAATTCATCCTTAATCATTTACGATGTTACTACATCTTTTTATCAGAAAATTGGTGCATTTATTAAAATGTAATATAGACTTACGAAAAATTATTTTTAATAAATTGACAAGTCAACCGAGTAGCAGTGCCATCGGTAGCTGTCGCATAGATGTCATTCCGAATTTATTTCGGAATCTTATGATTGGATTTTCAAGGTAAATGAATATAGCTTATATTTCCTTCAATTCAAATCAAACCTCGAAGAGGTGAAACTATTGCGGAATTTATTTCCAATCCCTGTAAATAAACCACGAAGTGGTGCCACTATTGTAGAATATATGTCCAATCCCGCAAACAAACCACGAAGTGGTGATATTATTTTAAAAAATATTTAGGGCTATTCTTTCTAACAATTAGATAAGATTTCGTTTTAAAATCTTAGGTTAAATAATTTCTAGATACAATAGTTTTATCAAAACTTGAATTAAGTAAATTTGTATAGAAATTTTTACATCTTTATCAGGAATAATTATGAAATACAAAACCATCATCGAACCTTTCAAAATAAAATCAGTTGAACCGATAAGATTCACTACTCGCGAAGAAAGAGAAATACTTCTGAAAGAAGCCGGCTACAATCCTTTCATGCTGCATTCAGATGATGTACTTATTGATTTACTTACTGACAGCGGAACTTCCGCAATGAGTTCAAAACAAT
>Ga0101944_10001198_pt1 | contig 57823 bp, 48 predicted proteins | sample DewCreD2012metaG_FD_75245 | JGI IMG/M metagenome (GOLD analysis project Ga0101944, IMG submission 75245) | Hot spring sediment bacterial and archeal communities from British Columbia, Canada, to study Microbial Dark Matter (Phase II) - Dewar... ...
CAACCCAGACGCCCGAACCAACCGCCACGGCTACACCCGTCCCCGAACCCTATCGGATCGCCGCCGGCTACCTGGAACGATGGGACGGCGCCGCCTACCAGCAGATGGTGGCAGCCAGCTCATACCTCGTGGATGCGTCCCAGGAATGGGTAACGGCTTTCGATTCGTCTGGAATGCCTGTGGCGGCCTATCACGCCGCGAGCGGGTTAGTCCTCCAGCCCGGCGAAACCGGCCTAATCAGCCTCGACGGCGTCCCCCACGTCTGGAACCCGGAAAAGTTGACGTGGGATCGTGGCGAAATCTGGCGCGCCTACGGCGGCAGCCTGCAGCAGTGGGACGAGGAACGAGGCAGATACGTGGACGTCAAGACGGGCCTGGACAAAAACGAGAGTGTGGAAGTGGACGCGCTGCTGCGAGACGAAAGCAGCGGGCTTTTGGTGGCCATTGAGCAAGGCAAAATCGTGGCCATGCTGGACGAGGCCAGCCATGCGGTAGTGGAGACCCCCCTGGGCATCGCTTTCCGTTCAGACGGCTGGGGCCGGGTCTATCATCAAGGTGTTATGGAGAATTACCTGCGGATCGAAGGCGGCATCGCCACGGCGTATGACAGCGTCAGACGGGAGTGGCTGCCGGTTTTGGCCGCCGACGGCGCCCCTGTTCAAGCCAGCGGCAACATCAAAAAAGTGGATGGAACCGGCTTTTTGGTGCTCACGCCTGATGAGACCTCCCTGGCCATGCTTTTGGACACCAAAGGGAACTTGATCCCGGCGTATAACGGCGAAATCTTAATCGGATACCAAGTTTACCGTTATGACGGAACCACCCTGGTTGATTCGGGCAAGGTAGCCATCGAGTGGCTCATCGGCCTGCCAGGGCATGAGGTCCTAACATCCACGGGAATCGGGCCCGAACTGACCGTCGTGATTGCCGAGAAAGCCCTGGGGATCGACGTGAAGATGCGGTGGGCTAACGAAGCTGTCTATCGTAAGCACTGGTTGATTAACGCTTTAAATCGAATGAAAGATGACGGATATTTGGATCCGAATATGAACTATAGCCAGTTTTTGGAGTGGCTGGAAGCAGGCAACAAAATCACTCTCAAGCAACTGGACGCCATCGACGCCGCGACCGGCAGACCGCCCGAAGGCCGGTTCAATAACATTGAAGTGGAGAAAATAGTGGTGTTAATGACCCGTTTGAATCCCGAGGGTACCGGCGAACCGGTATTACCCATCGAAGGCGGGACGAGGTTTTCAAGCGGGACATCAGACCAAAGATGTGATGACTATATTTATGACCCATATACTAATACGCTGTATCTAGTAAAAGAGTTAGACCCTGGTGTCCCATTGAGTGACATAACACGTAAGTTAGCTTCTATTATTGGAGGGTTGACGGTTAGATTGCGTTTGCCTGCCAGTATGTTTGATTCTGATCAAACTACTACTAGTAGGTCCGGAAGACGGGTGTATTCGAGTAATTTATATAGTATGGAAAATATTGGGTCTTTGATTTATGATATTGAGACTATTTTGGTAGAAAATGTGAAGTGAGTAAGCCACTACATTGACACAAGACTGTTAAATTCTATTCTGTTTGCGTTGGGAGGAGATATGAGGGGCGTGCAGCAATTCGTTTAAGGTAAGAACTTGGAGGGGATTTGACGGGAGACGGGGGGAGGGGGGATTAACGGGCTCGCAAGAAGATTGCCTCACCGGTTTCTTCATTTTTCATAAGAGCCTCAATCTTATGTCCGGGTCGAAGCAGTATTTCTGTTATTGAACTACCACTTCCGGATTGCATAGCCAACTCGATGACTGCGCCTTTGCCGGGTTCGCGGGAGGTTAAAGTTGCGAGGAGGTCTTCTTGGGACCATAAGGACCACACGCCTTCGGGTAACACACCAAGAGTGCTTTCCGTTGGTTTCCCGTTTTCAAAACCGGTTTTTACGATTTCAATGGTCATGGGGGTAGTTTATTACCTATGGTGGGGAAGGTAAAGGAGGGGTTGGGGGTGAGTGGCTTGGAGAACTTGTTTGAGGCGAGCTGGAGATGCCTATTTGCCGGCCAGAGAGACTTTCTTTCTCTGTTCTTTTGGCAGCAAAAGAACCAAAACTGCCGCACCGATGCCGTTCTTTCAGGCAGGGCTACGTTCAGGTGATGCGCCCAAGTGTCTTGAGTCGTACAGACGCTCAGGCATTGGGCGCTCTTGAGGAATTCACTTAAGCCCTGCTTGATTAGCTGCGGCATATGGTGCGGGAAACAGCCAACTGCGAATTCAAACAGCCAATTGCCAGCTACCATTGGCTGGCTGCTAGCTTTTAACTCGTTAATTCCTGTTGCGAGGAGGGACGGGATTTGTAATACTGGAAGCATGATAGAGGGGCAAGTGAAGAGGCCTTGGAAGTGGTGGTTGGGGTTGGTAGCTTTGGCTGGTTTGGTGGTGGGGGTGGGGGTTGCCGGCTACTGGATAGCAGTCAACCGGTCGCTGCCGTTGAAAGAGGCAGTAGAAACCCAGCCGGTAGTCACCGAACCGAAGGCTGATTACCAACCCAAGTATGTAATTGAGTCACGTATCCCGGGGATAACCGTAACACCCACAGCCGATGCCCATGAACTGATTGAGTCCTGGTGGGACCAGTATGGGGCGGGTAAGCCCCGGGTGTTTGGGGCGTGGCTACCAAACGGTTACCAGAAGCTGCAGCCCAAAGAGCTGGCATTTGTGTATTACCCGCTGGAGGCATTACCTGAAGCGGACCGGGAACAATTGCTGTTTGAAGTGTCGACCGGCGGGGAGCTTTTGGCCGGGACACGGCACCGGTATGATAATGACCGGCTGGAGTACCAAATTTATATTAATAAGCGGATGCTGGAGGTGGATGGGGCGGATTTACCTAAGCCTTTGACCGACACCCTGATCCGGGCGATGTATACGGGTTTGCTGGAAAAGACGGCGCTGGGAGATATGGCCTCGCAAATTTACTTGGAGGCGCGGAGTCAAGGCCGGTGGATTGTAACAGCATCCCGAGAGCAAGGTAGAAAGACTGGGTGGCGAGAAGTATTAACTTCGGTGGTGAAAAAGGCAGTGCCCCAGGTTATGGCCCAGAGCTGTGGGGGACAGGTGGAGTGCGGCGAGACCCGAACCGAGCGGCATTGTAGTGATGGGTCGGAGGAGTGTGAAGTACCTGGAGAGCCTTGTGGTTACAAAGGCACCTGCGTAGACGGCACGGCGTGTTTGGGCTTTGGCTGCGCTAACTGCGGCGCGGCGGACCCAAGCGTGGATTGTGCGAGCATAGTCAACGGGTTTGCTTGCATCAATACCGCTTGTTCCATGCCCGCGCCGTACTGCACCTACGGGAGATGTAGATGGTACTCCACAGTCACGCCGGCGCCAACACTGCCCAGTTGTACCTGCAACTGCGGGGGGCCGGTGCCGGATACGTGTGACGCCTACCAAAACACCCAGAGCCGGCTGCGGGGGCGGTACTATTCCAGCCATACTTTGACGCCAGCCAATCTTAAAGCGATCAAGTATGAGTATCCGTTCAATTGGACCGATTACGATTTTTTAGTGGACGGCCGGCCGATTTGCTCTTCATGGTCGGCGGCGGTTTGGGACGGCCATTTGTATATGCCCACCGCCGGCGTTTATCGATTCAAATACACCTGGGCCGATCAAGGAGCCAATAACAAGGACCTGGGGGTGGTGTGGGTTAACGGCCAGTTGGTGATCAACGGTTGGACTGGTTCCACCAGGGTCGGGGATTACGCTTGGGTTGAGGGCCAGATAAACGTGGCGGCTCCTGGTTGGTATCCGATTACCGTGCAGTTGTATTTTATGGATACTGTCCTAAACAAGACCTCCAGGCTAGAATGGATGCCGCCCGGCGCTGCGGCTTATGCCATAGTGCCCCAGACTTACTCCGGCTGGAACGCGCTGCGGCCTTGCGACCAGCCGTCGTCCACCTGCCAGGTGACCGTCAACGGTTCGGCGGCGCGGTCCATTACAGTGGACACGACGACGCCCATAAACATTACTTACTCCGGTTCCGGTACGCTCAATTTTGTCGACCCGATCCATTTGGGGATCGCCCGGCGGGACGGCAACCAAATTGCCGGCTGGTCGGGAGCCGGATCGTTCCCGGTGGGCAGCAACTATTTTTATATCCCCGACTCGTGCAGCAGTGTCAACGGAAGCTCTTGCGGCAACACCTATACGATTCCTTCGTTGCCGGCGGGCGATTACTTTGTGTGGTGCCGGGAGCACGGGTTTGCGGCGCCGGCTAATCAAGCCTGCAGCGCGCATCCTTTTTACAGCGGAGCGCCGGTAGATAACTGGGGGGAAGAGCAGGCGGCTGGGTACGCGCCCGTACCGCCGGTGGCCGTACCTTTGGCTCCTCCGGCCATGGGCATGAGCCACTGCAGCGCCAACGATTGGCGCCGCGTTTTAGTTAATCCGGTGTCCACCCCCACCCCCACGTCCACCCCCACCCCCACTCGGACGCCCACGCCCACCGTCACGCCAGCGCCGTTCTTCGTAACATCAAGCCCCAAAATGTAAGCAGGCAGCCGCGGCTGCCTGCCTATTAAACCACGTTCCGTTCGCATTCCCTGAGTTTACTCATCCTCAGGAACATAATCATCGAAAGATTGCTGCCGGGTATACCTCGCGCGTCGACTTCCATAAGACCGCTTGCGCGGCGCTGGCTCTTCCTCGCCGCTGAGATCGATCAAATTTTGAACCATATCCTGGAAAACATCTTGAAACCCCTGGACATCATCGGGGTAGATAATCAGTCTTGAGCGTTCTCGCGCGCCACTGCCTCTATCGTAACGGCTTTCCGTCACCACCAAATATGGCTTGCCTGATTTTGCCTCCCGAATATCAAAAAAATAGGTCCGCGTCCTAGCCTTGAACGAATCGGAAGCGAGTTTTCCAGACTGCTCATTGCTTGCATACCTTTGGTAAGGTCTACTGCTTTGGCGCATTTGAAAGGATCACCCCCTCTCTAGGAAAAACTCAAACTGGCGAATATATTTTTTATTATAGACCATGGATAGAGGGCGAACCAATTCAGACTAAACCAGAACCGCTCCGGGTCGATACCGCGGTGAAGAAGACGAGCACCTGGAGTCGAGGTAAAATATGGCTACATGCCAGAAGAACCAATCCCAGACGCAGATCAACCAAAGCTGGATGAGTTAATTTCCCTAAGCGAAGGCTCTGAATTTAGCGGGCTAACTCAACCTCATTTAGCATTACTCATAAGACAGGGAAAATTATGGGGGCGAAAGATTGCCCGAAACTGGCTCACAACCAGGCGTGCAATTGAAAAGTACCTTAGTCAAGAACGAAAACCTGGTCCAAAATCCAAAAAAAATCCTAAAAAACATTGACAATTCCATTCCCTATCGAATATAATTCAACCAACTTCTAGAGCAGCTTCCTTGCTCACCCAATCCTTTCCAGTCCTTATCCTCGACGGCCGTCCTTTCCATAAGAAAGGAGCGTGGACCATGAGCGGCGGCGGCGGAACCTAGAAGCAGCCAGAGCGGCAGGCGCTGCACAGCCTGTCGCTCTCCGCGTCTACCAGACCCATTTCAGAATATACCTCTCAAACAGCCTGGGCTGTTTGGTTTCCCACCCCACCTCCCAGCGTCCGTCTGGCAACTGCTTCCTGTTCTCCATGCCCAATAGTTGAAACCGCTGCCGGTCCGCTTCCACCAGGCTGATTTGCTGCGGGGGGCGTTTCCTGGGAAAGATCACCATGATTTTCAAGGTACGTGTTGGGTGGCTGATCTCGGTTTCCCATTGCTCCTGAGCGGTGATAAATCCCTGGCGGATATCCCGCTCGATGCGGAATTCATCCACTCCCCCACGCGGTTTGACTTCCCGCAATGAGATCAGGATGATGGTCTTGTGCCCGAACCTATAACGGTCCACCGGCACGCCGGGCACGCAGCGGTAATTGAGCAGGAACTCGCCATCCCCCCAGGCCTGATCCTGGTAAGCGATAATATTGTCTTGTAGATAACGCACCTTCTGTCGTTTGCGGAAATGAGCTTTCACGCCGCGGACATCGAGCAGCTCAAGCGTGGACTCATACGCTAGGACCTCATACAAGCCCTGGTTTCGCATGCGGTTCCACAAGCTGGTGATGGCTTTCTTGCCAGCTTGCAAGAGATTCCACCAGGGAAGTTTCGTCAAAAGGTTCTCAAACACATCTGAAGTGGTTGTGATACCATTGGTAAGTTTTCCCATCCCTTATACAATACCAGAAAAGGGGGTTGATTTCTGATCCAACAAAAAACCCGCCTGACAGCGGGTTTCGGGTCATTTCTTTGCGAGGAAGTGATCTAAATCTTTAATGGACCACTCAACATCCCGCATGATTTTTCGTAAGAGGCCCCTCCTAATCTCTTTTCCACTATGAACAGGCACGGTCACTACCCGACCGTCCGGGTGTCGTAAGCGAACATGACTTCCTTTCTGACGCACCGCTTCAAATCCTGCCCGCTGCAGTGCGCTTATCAACTCCTGAGCTTGCAAAACCGGAAGTCCAGGCACTACACAGTCACCTTTTGAACGCCTATGAATTCGGGCAGGAAATCGATCTGCTCATCCTCCAGGCATAACTCGATCACTTCCCGAATATTTTCCATTAACTCATCGAGTGTATCACCTTGTGAATAGCATCCCTTTAGCTGAGGGACTTCGCCGATGAAGTAACCGTCCTCATCGCGTTCAATGACTACATAAAAATCGTGTTTTTTATCCATAGTAACTCCGTGGTCATCATGCTAAATCAGTAATTCCATATCTATTTTACTATGATTTTGATCTGAAATTCCGCTGCAAAACACCAGGCCGCCACTGACCGGAGAAAGGGCAGATAAGCCCCCGCCTTTCCACCAGCCGCCGGTGACGGGGCAAATCACCACCGGCAACACTTTCCATCTTGCCAAACAGGGCTGTGCGTGGCGGCGCTGGCATTGGCAACACCATACCGAACAGAAAGCCCAAACGCAAGCAAGAATTACCCCTGGCTCATCTTTCCCAACGCCTGGCCATGTTGTTCAACGGCCTGGCTGATGATCTTCCACACCGGCAGCACCTTGCCGGTTTTCAAGCGGTGGCGCTGCTGAATTTCCTGGATCACCGTCAGCGCCTGAGGCGTCAACTCGGTGGTTGTGCGGATGCGCTTCACCAGCGGCTTAACCACCTTTTTCTTTTGGCGAATATGTGAATTGTTTGGCTGCGAGCTTTCCTGCTCGACAGATGGCCTGGGGGGCTGAAAAAGGGAGCGTTTACCGGCGAAAATGGGATTTCCAAGGCCGGTTGGAGTCGAGGGATTCATAAGCCCATCTCCTGAATCAAACGCTGGTATGCCAGCGCTCCCTTGCTTTTGGGTGACACTTCGAAGATGCTCTGCGCCCTGCCAATCGCCTTCTGCAAATCGTTGTTCTTGGGAATGACCCCATGCAACAGCCAGGCTGGGTATTTCTGCTGTACCCGCAGCCAGGTGTCGCGAGTGATCGAATATGGGTCGGTCAGGGTCATCACGATCCCTTTCACCGCAGGCGCGGCGGATTTAAGCAGCACTTCTTCCCGCACCAACCGGACATGCTCCACCATGCGGGAAATGGCATCCAGCTCCAGCCTGCCGGGTGCGATCATCAGATACACCTCTTCCGCTGCAGCCAGAGCATTGACCGCCAAGGGATCCAATCCTTTGCCGGTGTCGATCAAGATCACATCGAAGGCCCCTTCAGGGAGTTCCTGGATCAGGCTGAGCAAACGGGTAGGCCGTTGGGCAATCTTCAGCGCGGCGTCAGCCAGGTCAGCATTGGCAGGGATGATCGAAAGGTTGGAATAGCGAGGCGCAGCCAGGATCGTCTCCTTCATCGGATAATGTCCAGTCAGCAGGCTGTAGGCTGTGGGAGGCAAGTATCCCCCGGCGGCTTCCGGAGGCCGCTCAGCCAGCAAGGTGAACGTGGCATCCGCCTGTGGATCCATGTCGATCACCAGAGTCTTCCTACCCTTTCTTGACAGGCCCACCGCCAGATTAACCACCGTGGTCGTCTTCCCTACTCCGCCCTTATCGTTGGTGAAAACAATCCTGCGCATATTTCGTTGTGTGCCTTGCTGCCATGCTGGCTTTATGGGTTCCTGTTATTCTGCCATCCTGCTTTTCTGTATTTATGGTATGGCAGGATAGCAGCATTCTGCTTGTATGCTGTCATGCGAAGCTGGGTTTGTCAAGCAGGCAAAATCAGTCCAGGAATACCAAAGGCATCTGCTCATCCCGGTCAACCCGCCGCCAGATGGGCGCTTCCAGGATCGTTTCTTTGTTCACCTGATCGAAGGTGGTGAAGTAGAAGTATCCTTTGGCATCTCCCAGGCGAGCCTGGGTGAGCATGTTGCCCATGCGCCGTTCGCTGGTAGTGACCACCAGCCAGCGGCCAGTACGATGCCCAAAGCGCTCTTCATAGGCTTTACTTTTGATGTAAGCCAGCCCTGGCAAGACTTTCTCGCGCAAAAAACGCGGATTGTCCTCGGTGCTGCGGTCGATCTCCAACAAATACCGGATCCGATGGCCGCCAGCCAACAGCATGAAGAACCCATCCGGGCGGATATAGCGACGCAGTGTGTTGTCGCCATAGCGATATTCGACTTTGTCGTGGAAAGCTAAGAAATCACTTTCCGGGGTCCAGGCCTGCAGGCGAATTTCAGGGTGATCCCGGCAAGCTTCCTCGATATCCAGGCGGAAGTTGTTCACTGCGATATCGTGCTCCACCTGGAACCAGCGCGGTTCTTTGCGCCACCCCAAACTCTTGGTGGTCGTGCTGTTCAGGCTGGCGACCACCTCGGCGCCTTTCCTCCCCAGCCAGTAGATCATCTCTGGTACGTGGCGGCGTTGCGCTTCATTCGGACGCTCGACATAACCGTTGTGATACAGCAATCGCATGCGCAGCTCTGCCTGGCTTTTTCCAGTGAAGAACAAGCGCTGGATTTGCGAGAAGGAGAGCATGCCGTCATAGGCATAGATCGCCTCCAGAATGCGCTGATCCCGGTCGGTAAAGCGCATGGGTAGGGGATTTTTCACCCGCCCATAACGGGGAAGCCTTCGGGTTTTCTCTGCCATACCGGCATTGTACAAAACCCGAAGCCGGTTGTCATCTACCCAGTTAGCCTGGAATTAGAAAGGCCAGAGTCCCGAGGTGCCTGCGACCAGAAGGATGGTCAGAATGATGAAGATCAAGAACTTCCACCAGGATCGCTTCATCTCTTCAGGCGGAAGGAGTAGATTTCCAAAAGGATACCTCGAATTGGCCATATACCTGGTATAGCGCATCGGGTTGGACTTTGTCAATCTGCATCAGAACCAGCCTCATACGGCTCAGAGGTTCCCACGTCTTCTGAGGGAATCTCTCCCAACGAGCGGCGATGGATATCTTCTTCTACTTCTTCCTGGGTCGGCGCCAGGTTCCGCGACCGTTCCCGGATCAGGGCGGCAATGCGCTTGCCTCTTTCTTTCTGCTCCCGGGTGAAACGCTTGTCGAGATCTTCAGTGCGGATCAATCGCTCCAAAAGCCCTGGGAAGTCGCTGGGATCCTTGGGTTTGTGGATCAAGCGGCACCAGGCCTGGTAATCCGGCAAGATGGACAATTTATTGGCCATCTCCGCTTCCATATCGCTGTACGGGCGCTTCGGGAGCTCCACCTCCTGGTAGAGTTTCCCCTCCCCTGTGCTCAACTCCGTCTCTACCAGGAACGGCGTTCCCTGGTATTCATATTGCTGGTAGACCGGCTCTACTCGGGTATCCGGCGGAGGCGGAGTATTATCGAACTGGCTGGCCAGGGAATAACTGTCGCGGCCGCTCACCCGAAACACCACCATATTGCCAACGTTTAACGTTGAACCCTTGAGCTCGTCGGTAAGCTGATCGCGGAATTGGTGCGCCACCACCACATCCACAGCATACTTGCGCGCCTCGCTCTGCAAGACCGAGAAGCTTTCGCTAGCAAAATTTTGGAATTCATCCACGACCAGGTGAAAATCTTTCCGCTCATCTTTCGGCGTCGCCCGCCTCTTCAGCGCTGCCATTAAGACCAGATTCACCAGCACCGAACCCAACAGAGCCGAATTATCCTCTCCCAGGTCGCCCTTGGAAAGGTTGACGAACAAAATCTTGCCTTCGTCCATGATCTTCTGCAAATCAAAGGTGTTCCTGGTTTGGCCGATGATATTGCGCATGCTGCGGTCAGTGATGAACGGGCTGATCTTGTTGAGCGTCGAGCTGATCAACTCGTAGCGGTCCTTGTGGCTCCTGGGCAGGTCATCCCAGAACTGTTTGAGGATAGGTTCGTTGATTTTCTCCATCACCTGGGTACGGAATTTTTCATTGGTGAGAAGCAGCAACACCTCGATAAAGGTGGACTCGCGCATCTTCATGGCTGTGAGAAGTGTATGGCGCAGCACATGCTCTAACCGTGGACCCCAGGATTCGAACATCCTACGCAGTGTACCCATGATCGTGGAAACCACCCAGCGCACCTGTTGTGGGTCATCCCGGTCGCAATCCAGTAGGTTTAGTCCAAAGGGACGCTCGGTATCCATAGGGTTGAAAAGGATCACATCCTTAGCTCGTTCTTCAGGAACCAGTTCCAAGAGGTCGTCGATCAAATCCCCATGTGGATCGAGCACGCACAGCCCGTGGGTGCGATCCTGGGTCATATCCTGATATACGATGTTTTTTAGAAGGGTAGATTTACCGGTGCCCGTAGTGCCGATGATATAGGTGCCCTGGCGGCGTTCTTCCAGGGTCAGCTCAATGGGGGTGTTTTTCTTGACGGTGTAGCCTAAACGTAACATGGTTTGTCTCCTGAGAACACCAGAAAAGGAAGAAAATCAACTAAAAATCAGGATGAAATATAGGCCGATTTATCAGGGTTAATTGTATACTATTATCAAGCGAGTTCCCTTAGGGTTGTGTGGTTTGAGATAGGTAAAAGGAATAAAAAGTCTTCAAGAGAGTTCGTGAAATATTCACCTTGTAAGCTCCCTGTGGAATAACAGTCTTGAATGTTTGACGAACAACCATCCGTTGACAATGATCTGATCGATGATACTGATTCTATCGGAACTCGCTCAACCCTCTGGAAAGGTTTGGGTATATAAAAAAACTTCATAGGGCTTCCATGGTAATTTCCCAGAGACTATTAAACCGAAGGAAAAAATATGTACTGTTATAGAGGCGGTGGCATCAGATAACTGCCTGATTATGTTTACCCAGGAGAAGATAAAATGAGTGGTTACAAATCAAGTATATCTGTTGGAGACTTAGGTTACTTCTTGGATGGATGGGCTGATCTAATCGAAGGAATGGGTGAAAAGGCAGAAGAGGTAAAGTCAGCCACTTTTAAAAGTCTACGAGAACGGCAAATGCCAGATATTCAGGTCGAAGAATATTTGGGAAGCGATAAATTAACCGCTATGGCCAGTCGAGACTATGTGATAACGAGTACCTTCCCGGGAGCATCCACTGCCATTTACGTAGCAAAATTTGGAAAGGATCTGTACGTTTCCTGGAGAACCTTTATCCGCCCCGTATTAAATAAAACATTACTCCTCATCGCACTGGGAATTTGTGCATTTCTAGGCTTAATAACGGGCGGAACTAGAGAAACGGGTGGTTTTTATACAAAATCTCAAACCACTTTTTCTTTTGGTGGCTGGATCGGTTGGACGATTGCCTTTGTGATTGTTGCTGTACTCATCTTAGGTTTTGTGGGACGGTTCTGGAAAGGTAATGTCCTGGCTTACTTTTTTGTTGAGCCAACAGTTTTTGACGCTGACGATATCACTGCGATGAGTTTCTCTGCCCACAAATCCATCTTGAGGGCATTAGATTCTACTGGCTTTGATATCTCGAAACTACGCCTCAAGCAGACCTTCAAGGGTGGTCGTCGCGGCGAAGATGTGTAACTAATTGATTTTATAAAGTCCAATCTCTGTTCTATACAAAGACGGTTGGGCTTGCCCCCGCCTTTTTGATTCCTTTTCGATCATCATGGTTATTCCTGGTTCAATTTAGACGGATCTATCCGCATTTTCGGGTATAATCCAGGCAAGCGAGGTTCCTTGAGCTAGGGCACATTAACAAATAAATCCTTTGGAGGTATATGCTGGAAGAAGCATTGTATAAATGTGCACTCCTGCCCTTTGAGGCTTGTGATACTGTAGCCTTTCCCTTTGTTTATCCACGTTTGTGGAAGGAAAGTGTGGTACCCATCCCGGACCATGCCCTGCGGAAGATTCGCAGGCTAGAAGGGATGAACCACGAGTTGGTTGAGCAGAACCAGTTCCTCCTGCGAGAAATTGAGGAACAAAAACGCCAGCATCAGCGTGAAATGGATGAGAGGGAAGCCCGGCACCGCAAAAAAGCCCGGGAGCTCCGACGCCAGCTGAGCTATACGCGTATGCGGCAGGGAGGCCAGCATTGATCGGCCCTCCTAACGGTGAGCATCGCTGAATCGCCCGATTCTCAAGGAACCCGCTCACCCATGCAGTATAGCATCCCCTGCAAGTAACACAATCCTCATTTCAACAACATCCCCGCCAGCTCGCGCACGGCGGTTTTGAAGTCGCAGCCCTGCTTCTTCATCCAGAAGTCAATGATGCTGCCGCCCCCGCACCCGGCGAAGCAATGCCAGTAATTGCCTTCAGCATTGACCGCAAAGCTGTGATGGTTGTCATCGTGGAACGGGCACAGGCCGCGGCCGTTGGGGGAGAGCTGCACATAACGGGAGACGAAATCAACGACTGAAACGCTGTCCTTAATGCGCTGCGAAAGCGAGCCTGTGGGCGCTTCAGCGGGGGTCAAATCGGGTGTTTTGTGCACTTGCGTCCCAAACTTCCGGTAAGCAGCAAAAGCCGCTAATGGCACCGTCAGTGGGGCGCTGATGAGCTTGATCTGCTCCAGGAGTGAACCGGCCAGCGGCTGGCCCTCCGGGGTCACAAAACCATAGCGCTCACCGCTGCGCCGGTGAATGCCGAACGGCAGCCGGATCAACGATCCCGGACCATCCTTCAGCGTGCTCTGCTTGGGGAACAGCTCCACCCCCTCAAGCTCGTAGATCTGGACCAAGCCTTTACCAAATGCTCTGGCATCCCTTCCGGAGACCGGCTGGGAGAAGAACAGCCACAGATGGCCGCCCCGCCGGGACTGCTCCAGGTAGGCTGGAACGCCATCCGCACCCAGGCCGCGGGCGATGCCGGTAAGCTTGCCAAAGGCTGTATCATCATCGGCATCGAAAGCCACGTAGCTGGCCTGGCTGTGCTCATCGAGCACATAGGCGCCCAGCGTGATCTCGCCGCGCAGGTGCTTGACCAGGTGCCAATCCAGCAAGGGCTTGCGGATGCAGATGTACCGCCCGTCGTCCAATTGCTTGGGGTATAGATCGCGGCGCTGGATAAAGCGCTCCGCCAACCCATGTGCCAGTCCTTCCAATTCCTGGTTGGGAAATTCGATTTCCTTGTTCATGTTTTCCATTCCTTTCTTCAGACTATTCTGTGTCCCCAAGATAGCATGGGGGTCAAGCCCTGTCGCCGCTTGAGTTAGCCTGGAATAAGCCCCCGGGTTGCATTCCTTCCTGGGATCTGCTAAGCTCGCGGCGTATGCTCAACGCCTTTGTCTTGATCCTGATCTGCGTGGCCGGTTTGGCTCATCTTTACCCGGATGAAGCCCTGGCCATCCTCCACGGACTCCGATACCGGCTTTGCATGCGCAGAGCGCAGCGCATTGCTTTGGACAGTGCTCAAGAGCTGGAAGGCATCTTGCGCGAACGAGCAGCCCAGCAAGCGATCGATCCCGAATTTGTGAACCAGTTCCTGACAGAGCAACGCCAATCCATTGTCAGCGACCTGGAAGAGGCTTATACGAACCAGATCCTTGGCGATCTCGAAGCATCAAGCAGCCTGGATTAACCGGCAAAAGGGCCGGAGGAGCGGTTCCCCCGGCCCTGAAACTGTCAGCGGCTGTCCCGCTTCAGCTTTTGCTCGGCCCATTTCTTGATGAGCATTTTCTGCTCGAACACATCCAGTATCTTCGCGATCCCTTGCTCCATTTGGCCAAATGGAAATGGGCTGTATTTGCGCTGAACCGATCTGGCTCGAATTGCGCCTTTCAGCTCTCTCAGCAATTTCACCAGCTTCTTGCGCTGCTGATCTGCGCTCTTGACCAGCATCTTTCGGTTCGGTTTGACATCTGCCATTTTGATCACCCCCTTTCTGTACAGGCTTCAATTCTGCTTGCCTGCATCTAAAAGAAGCCAGCCGGATGCCTTTGCGTGTCAAGGTAGAAGTTCGTCGAAAGCGAAGCTTGAGACACCTTGACACACAAAGGTGGCTGTCACAATGCAAAAGCAGGCAAGCAGAAAGACTCCAGACGCCAAGAACAAACCTGCGGATTTTCACCCTGCGAAGCTGAGATAGGACACAGGCTGGGTGAAGACCCCAGGCACTGGAAAACAATCCCACGCCTCAGTTCCAATACCCAAGGAGGGATGAAGAACCCAATCGTCAAGTAATGAAATTCGGGCTGGAGGAAATCCGAGATAACAAAGCAGGGACCCAAACATCAGATACAGGCAGGGGTTGGAAGAGGACCCGCGATCCAGTCACGACCCAAGGTCACGGGCGATATTGTTTAGGTCGGGTGGAAGAGCCAAACAGAAAGCAAGGACCCAGGCGCCGGAAGCAGGTGGAGGTGAAAGGCAACCCACGACCCGGACACAACCCAAGGTTCCGGTTGATGTTGTTTAGGTTGGTGTAAGAGCCAGAATGAAAGCAAGGACCCAAGCGCCGGAAACAGGCTGGTTACGGAAAGTAAGCGGTGGTCGGAAGGAGGAACCCAGGGTCAAGCGAGCTCCCCGGGTGGGAAGCGAAAACCCAGGGTCGGGACACCTGACAAATCCAGCGCCGGTGCAACCAAAGGTTGCCCGGCGCTTCCGCTTCTGGAGGGCTGCCGGAGAGGTCCAGGAGAATCCGGCAGCCCGCACGTGGAGGCGTCGCAGACGCCGACTGCCAACGCGATAGCGAAGCCAGTACGCCGCCCCTTGGGGGATGCCGGACACCCGGAGGTGTGTCAGGCGGCGTTCTGGCCGAGCGTGACGCCGAGGCAGACGAGGAGCGAAGCGATCTCGTCAACGAGGGCACCTTGTCGAGCCTCGCCAGAGGGCGAAGACAAGGCGTAGCGTTGGCAGTCGGGGTCGTCCCGCAGGGGCGACCGCCGACACGCTGGCTCGACGAATGGGGGTCTGGACGGAACAGTCTGTTTTGGGCTATCCATCGGCCCAAAACAGTCTGTGGAGTCCACGGCCTCTATGAGGAGAGGCAGATCTCCTGGCTCGAACCAAGGGCTCGATGCCCGCAGGTTCGAGTAGCGAAGCGTTCTTGGTTTTACCCCCATGCAGTCTGCATGGGGACATGCCTGGGATCCCGCCTGGGATTAGTGGTTGTTCAAGGTTTGTGAACATAATCCCTTGTAACCTCAAATCGAGCACATTCTGTACTTTTCCACAATCAATCATTTTAAAATGAGACTGTATCTTAGTTGTCTGTTTTCTATTCTCTGGTTATTATTAGTGTCAAAATAACCGACATCCAGAAGTCTGTTTTTCTGACATCTAGATGTCAAAAATTTTGACATCAGCCAGGCGTCAGCCGGGCGTCAGCCGGACGTCAGCGGAGTTTTTTCCAGAAAGAAGCTTTGATGTGAATGGTATACAGATTTGGCCTTCCTTGCCCACGGCGCTGCACAGTGATCAAACCCACCTCACGCAGCTCTTTGATATAGGTGTTGACGCTCTGGCGGGTGGCGCCCATATCTTCAGCCAGGCGATCTTGCCCCGGAAAGCATTCATTCAGCTCACGTGCATATTTGAGCAGCATGGCGTAAACCAGCTTGGCGCCAACGGAGATTTGTTTGCTTTCCAAAATGAAGTTGGGTACACCGGTCCAACCGCGCTGCGTGGCGACATCTGCTCCTTTCAAGAGCAGGTTTCGCTCGCTAAAGGCTTTTACCTGTGAAATGTGCTGCATGTTCCAATCCAAATTATCCTAGATCCACTATAAACACGAAAAAAGGGGCTGTCAAATAAAACCCACATGGCTGTTGAACTGACGAACCGGCAAAAGGAAACTCTCGAATTCATCCGCGAATACATCTGGCGATATGAATCCGCCCCTCGCCTGGAAGAGATCGCCGATCATTTTGGGGTGAAGACCCCCACCGCCCATAAAGCCCTGGCCTCTTTGCGTGAGAAGGGCTTGCTCTATTTCGGCAGAGATCGGGTCACCGGTTTCTACATCCGTCTCCCTGAATACCACGGGACCAGCCAGCTGCCTTTCGATATCAATATCGTGGGCAAGGTCAACCGGTACGGGGAGGTCCATGAGTTTCCGAAGAAGACCGGTCATTTCCCGGTGATCCTTCCTAACCCAGACCCGGAGGCGATCTTTGCCCTGGAGCTGCGCCAGCACATTACCGCAGCCTCCATGCAGGCAGGCGACTTGTTGATCTTTTCCTCGACCAAGAAAGCCGTTCCCGGCGACCTGGGCATCTTCTGGTACGGCAAGAGCTGGCTGCTGGTTAGCCTGTACCTGGTCGATCAAGACCCTGAAACTCCATGGTACATCATGTCCAAAGAAAGCGATCCCAATGCTATCCGGGAATATCACGAGGCAGGCTATCTGTATTGGTGGCCTCTTGCGGTGAATGAAGAGACTGAAGCGTATTTCGTGAAAGCTGCCAACCAATACAAGGTTCCCTGGAGACCGATAGCGCCAGAGGAGATCGCCGCAGTGGCCATTCAACTGGAACGACCGATGACGATTTGAGCTGACCCATGCCGCACGCTTTGACCGAACGAGAGAAAGAGTACCTGGCATTCTTGCGGGATTACATCCGTGAGAATGAGAACACTCCCCAGCTCAAAGATGTGGCGGATCATTTCGGAGTGAAGCTGCCCTCGGCGCACAAGGTGTTGGAAGCCTTGCAGAGTAAAGGCTATCTGATCTTCAGGCGGGGAAGCCAATCGGGATATTTCATCCGCCTGGCAGAACGCGGGGGTGGAATAGAGAAAGTTATCAAGGTCATGACCCTGGGCAACATCGACGAATATGGCGAAGTGACTGAATTCCCCAGCCAGTTAGGTCATTTTCCGGTGGTCCTCATGGGAGTGGACGAAAACCGGGTTTTTGCGCTGAGAGCCATTCAGGATATCCCCCAGGAAAAGATCCAGGCGGGTGATTTTCTGATTTGCGATTTCGATAAACGTCCGCAACCCGGAGATATCGCTCTCCTACCTTTTGGAAAAAGCTCGAACCGCCAGTTCCTCTGCCGAATTTATAGCGCCACTTTTGGTGGTTCGGATTTTGATTTAGAGCTGGATAATACATTTGCTGTATCGACTTACCCGGTGCCCGAATCTTTGTTGGACCCCGCCAATGACCAGCGGTTAGCCTGGGCGCCGATTGGTTATAGCCCGGCTACTGAGGCTTACCTGATAGCCGAAGCAGAAAAGGAAAATGCACCGTTGAATCCCATTCCCCCCGAATATGCTTTCGCCACCGTGCTTCGGTTATATCGCCATTTTTTCGCTTTCTCTGAACAGCCAATCCAAGGACCATAGATCTTCATCCGGTCTGGACCGAGTCAGGTTAGGCTTTCCTGCGCTTGACCAATACAATATGATATATCAAAGGGGGTCATCACCCAGATGGGGCACATCTCGGAGCTTTTACCAAAAGAGATCAGAGAAGATTATCTGAAAGTCTTTGATGACCGGCCTTATCAATTCGAAGCGCTTCAGTCGATCCTAAAATGCCTGCAAAAAAAGTCGAATGTTGTCCTAACGATGCCTTCTGGCTTGGGGAAGACTTTCCTCGCTCAAATCCTCTTCGTTCTCTGGGGGGCAGCTTTTAAAAACCTGGAATGGAAAATCCTGCTGGTATTACCAGGCAGGTTATCGCTCCATCTGTACCGAGAAAATATCGCCTGGGTCAACAAATTCGTCTCAGTGGCAGTGAATGAACCAGGTGAATTCAAAAATACCGATCAGTACTTGGAAGCCATTCAAGATGCCAAAGTTCTCATCACCAATCCTCGCAGGATGATCAATCTGGTTTATCGGAATATCATTCCATATGCGCAGCTTCAGGAGTATGGCCTGGTAATCCTGGATGGTTATGAGGATATTCTCCAGCCAGACGATAACCGCAACCAGGGTTTCAATAACCAGGCGAATATTTTGTTTGCGTTGCTGGCTTCCAGCAATTGCCATTTCCTCATGTTGGGCGATGTTTACATCGAGAACACCTATTGGCATTCCAGGGTGAATCCTGTCAAGGTCGAAATTAACCATGATTTGGCTCAGGAATTCATTCCCTATGTGCGTATCAATCTGCGAGGCGTCTATGACCCACATATTCATGAAATGGATCGTTTGCTGCGGAAACACATGGCAGAGAGCATGGGCACGATCAAGCAATCTGTGCTAAAAAATTCGGATCAGAATCACCCGATCAGAATGTACCAGCTGGTCAGCCAAATGAGAAGGATTGCTTCGGGTGAAAGGGATAAGTTCTACTTGTTTTTTCGAAAAAAGGCTCCGTTGATCCTCACGGTAAACAAGGAGCTTCAAATGGCCTTTCAACGGATAGTTCGAGTGATCGATTTGCGCTTGCTCCTTTTTGAGGATTTGGTGACTGATCTGGATCCCGATCGGGAATGGGGGAGTGATGCCCAATTTACTGAAACACACTTCTACCTCAACGATCGAAATGCCAGGATCAATTTAAACGGAAAAGTGAGGATCGTAAAAAAAGTGGTGATGGAGTTGGGTGAAAAACGCGGCCTGATCTTTTGTAGGAATTTAGAGATTTGTGAATACCTGGCTGGCGTTTTCATCGGTTCTGGTCGGTATGCGAATATTATCCACAATCAGATCACGGCAACTGAGCGACAATTGAAAATAAAAGAATTCAAGCGCAGAAAAGGATCGGTGCTGCTGATGACCAGGTATGCAGTTTCACAAGGTTTTGACATCCCCGAGGCAGATTATGCCATCTTTTACAGCCCCAAAGATGAAGAGGAAGTCATGTGGCGAGAGATCTCCCGCATCCGCAGCACCTGGAAGGATCAGAAGGAAATATTTATCTTGTATTACAAGGGAACTGGGGAAGAATCCAAGCTGAACCGATTACTCTGGCATATGAAAGGTCGAGATCGGTATATCCTATCCGCGAAGGATATGCCCTCAAAGCAGGTACAAACTGAACAAGGTTGAGCGAAGATTGTTCTGACTTTCCGCAGCTAACTCCCGGCTAACTAAGCTGCATACGGATTGGACACTATCCTCTACAATCGCTCTCACAAACAGGATGAATCCCATCCTCCTGGTGGAAACCAAAGAAAAAGCGATAGAGAGGAGTGTTTCGCATGGACGATAAAGTAAATCTCAGCAACTTGCCTGACCGGCTCTTGACCGCGGTGGAGGTAGCCAGGCTGCTCAATATCAGCCGGGCGTTTGCCTACCAGCTGATGCAGCGGGGCAAGATCCGTACGGTCTGCATCGAAGGCGTACGGCGAGTTCGCCCAGATGATTTGCGCCAATATATTGAGGCCAGTCTGCAACCAGTAGAATAGCTGGAAAAAAGTGTCAATTCCCTTCACCCCCGAGTCGCTCCCGGTTAAAATAGGATACCGGTATAAGAGGCTTCCAGCCTCTTTGACTCGGCGCCTGAGAAATCAGGCGCGCACCTTAACAATTCATTGGACATGGTATGTAGGGTTGCTTTTCCTTGATTCTTTACGAAGGGAATGAAGGAAATGGCACAAATTCGCGGCAAAAAAGAGGGCTCTATCCACCAGCGTAAGAATGGCAGCTGGCGCGCCCAAGTTGTCTTGGAAGGTCGACGACTTAGCTTCTCAGCCAAATCCCGGCGTGAATGCCAGGATTGGCTCAAGAAGACCATTGGTCAGATTGACAATGGCTTGCAGTTAGCCAGTACCACGGTTACTCTTGGTGATTATTTGCGCAACTGGCTTGCGATTACCAAGACATCGAAAAGTCCTTCCACATGGTCGCATTATGAGCAACTCATTCGGACTTATGTTCAACCCCATCTGGGAAAATTCAGGCTACACGATCTCCGGCCGGATCAGATTCAATTGTATTACAACCGCCTTCTGGATGCTGGCGTGAGTGAAAATGTGATTCATAAGATTCACACCATGCTACACAGCGCGTTGGAGCAGGCAGTTAAAACCGGATTGGCAGATAGGAATGCAGTGCATGCTGCAATCCCCCCGAAACCACATCCTAGAGAAATGCTGTTCCTGGATGAAGCTCAGGTCAGCCAGATGCTTGTAGCTGCACGTGGAAGTCGGATGGAAGCGATTCTCCACTTAGCAGTTGCGACAGGTATGCGCCAGATGGAACTCCTGGGATTGAGATGGACGGATCTGGATTGGGTCAAACAGACTCTCAGGATCGATCGCCAGCTTTTACGATCCAGTAGGGGAGAGGTGAAATATTCCCTGCCCAAGACTAAACAAGGCAGGCGAACCATAGCTTTGGGAGACCAAACTATTGCAGTTTTACACCGCTGGTACGATCTTCAGAACGAACAGCGGAAATCCGCTGGTGAAAACTGGAAAGAGTATGGGTTGATTTTTACTTCCAAAGTTGGCACACCAATCTATTTCCGCAACCTGCTCCGAGATTTCCAACTGTTGCTGAGGAACAATGGTTTACCCGTGATCCGCTTCCACGATCTGCGCCACACGGCAGCATCCTTGATGCTCAATCACGGCATCCCCTTGATCATTGTTTCCCGCAGGTTGGGTCATGCCAAACCATCCATCACTCTGGATGTGTATGGGCACCTGATTCCGAGCATGCAAGCCGAAGCGGCGCAGAAAATTGACGAGTTGATCACGCCGGTGGAGATCATCGCAGAATTGGATCGTACGGTTGGTGCGAATGTTAAAGAAAACTGCATCATAACTGCACCCAACTGCACCACAACTGCACCAGAATTACATAAAGTGGAGCCCAAGTGACCTCGATACCCCCACATCTGGGTCTTAAATAGCAAAAATCCCCATATATAGGGGATTTTGAGTGGGCGGAATAGGACTCGAACCTACGACCTCCTCTGTGTAAGAGAGGCGTTCTAACCTGCTGAACTATCCGCCCGCTGACCTGCGGCATGCGTGATTATACCCCATCCGGGCGGTTTATGGCGAGGCAGCGCAGCGAAAGCCAATGTCATCATCCCCCAGCCAGCTGGCGGTGTAAAAGCGATTCGACACGCGCAACTGGACGGCATTGTTCACCCAACAAGCGCCGCGAATCACCCGGTTTAGCTGCGGTCCTGGTCCGGCTGGGTTGATCTTGGGGGAGACCTGGTAATAATCCTCGGTATAATAATCGTTCACCCAATTCCAGACATTCCCGACCATATCCAGAACGCCGTATGGGCTGGCGCCGGCAGGATAATCGCTGGATTTCGATGTTTCGCCCACGCACTCGCTTCCCGGCTTGAAGTTTGCCGTCTCGCAAGTGGGCAGGTCATCGCCCCAGGGATAGGGGCGAGTATCGAGATCGCCGCGCCCTGCCTTTTCCCATTCCGCCTCGGTGGGCAGGCGCCTGCCTGCCCATTGGCAGTATGCCGCAGCCCGCTCCCAGTTGACAAAAATGACCGGGTAATCGTCGAACTCCGGGTTGCCATAATAGGAGGCTCGATCTTGCGAACTGGCTGAAATGGGCGGCAGGCAACCCCCAGCCGCCACGCAGCGGGCGTACATGGCATTGGTCACGTGGATTTGGTCGATCCAATAGGCATCCAGGTAGAGCAAATGCAGCAGCTCATCGCGGCTGCATGGAAAGCCGGCATTGCGCGCGGGGTCGCAGCCCATTTGGAACTCGCCAGCCGGGATGTACACCTGCACCATGCCATCCACCGCCGAAACTTGCATTGCGCCTGCCGCCAAAAGCTGCAGCGTTGCTGTGGCAGGTTCGAGGGTTGGCGCGCCCGGCGTTCGGGTCGCCTGCGGGGTAGCGGTCGCTTCGATGCGCGTCGGCGCCAACGTCTCCGTCAAAGGGACGGCGGTTTCCGTCTCCCCCGCTCCATCCACAACTGAGTCCGCCTGATTCGAATCAGGCATCGGCTCAGAATTGAGCGAGTAGGCGCTGGTTGGGGAGGCTTTGGCGGTCGCCGCAGCAACCCCTCCAATTGCCTGAGAAGGGAGCGTCGCCGCAGTCTGTCCTGCCCCTAGCGGGTTCCTTTGCAACACGCCAACGACCAGCGCCGCAACAGCAATCAGCGCCGCCGCTCCAACCAAAAAGACCGCCCGCCAGCGCCAGCCAATCGTCCTCCATAGCCCCGCCAACGACCAGGGCGGTTGGGCAGCCGCCGATGCGCCAACCTGCCCGCTCCCCCTTTCCGCCGGTAGCGGCGCGGGGTCGGGTTGATTCTCGGCGACACTGACGGCATTCCCTACCGCGCCCAGGCGCATCAGCTTTTCTTTCGATACATCGAAGAGCATGCCGTCTTCCGCCCGCAGGAAGAGTACAGGCGTGCCCCATTCGAATGTATCGGCAAAAGCCAGGCTGATTGCCAGCCTGCCTTCTGCCACCGCCGTATCCACCGGCAAGCCATCTGCCAGGGCTTCGTAGAATGTGCGCGCAAACTCGACTGCTGCCCGGTCGGTAATGGCATACTGCATCGCCAGCACCGCCGGCACCCCCCGGCGCAGCAAAATCGAGGCGCTGCTCGAAAAGATGTCGCTCTGGCTGCTGCGGGCGCCTTCGCAGGCGTTCAACACCACCAGACGCAGCGAGGCGTGATCGGCAATCAACTGCGCCAGTTTCGTGGTTCTCAAATCGAAGCGCCCGCCGTTGTCATCACAAATCGCCAAAAAGCCCTCGTCGCGGGTCGCATCGAAACCCCCGTGCCCGATGAAATGAAACACATGCCAGGGACCCTGCCGCATGGCGCTCTGTAAATCGCGCCACGTCTGACCTTCCAGCCAGTGCAGCTCTACCAGACCGGCTTGCTGAAGCTTTGCCAGAGGCTGGCTCAGCCGCGCCTTTTCGGTCTCCACGTCCAATGAGGGCAGATCGCGCGGGCTGGCAACCATCCCCAGGATGCGCAGCGGCAATTCTACCTTCATCGGCTGAACCGGGATGGGGAGCGCCGGGTAACGTACGACGGGCGTCTGGCGCGAAAAGCATAGATATTCGTGCCGGTTTGGGTCGAACAGAAACTCCCAGGGCAATGCCGCCAGCTCGGGCGCCTGGATGCGCAGCTTGATGCGCAGCCCTTTGCCCTGCATCCGGGCGCGCTCCAAGCTGATCTCATAACGGCTGCGCACCTCATCGGTGAACAACACGTTGAACATCGTCGCGCCAAATTCCTCCACCGTTTTCTCCGACTCGCTGGAAGCCACCCGGCGCGTCGCAGCCGAACGCAGCAGCGCATTTTCCAGCTCGGTCAGATGCAATTGCAGCTTGATTTCATCGAACGGCCATTGCATCACGCTCTGCGACTCGCCGGAGGGCGAATCGACCACTTCGACCGGGTAAACACGCCCATCCCCTGCCCCAACTTCCAGCTCGAAATCGAGATATTCCATGACTCTCCAACCTTTCACAAATAATAATCAGATTATTTTACTCCATAATATTCATTTTTACTGATGACTTTCTACGAAATAAATCGTTGTTGCGGGTTTCTTTTCCGGCAACTTTTCTTGCCTCGCCCGCTCAAATTGTGATACACTTTGAGAAACGAGGCGCACAAGACCCCATGACCTCCTTCCAGGAACGAATCCGCCGCGAGCGCGGCAACATGTCCAAGAGCTTTGCCCGGCTGGCAGATTACCTGCTCGATTCATATACCGAAGCCTCCTTCATGACCGCCTCGGAGCTGGCGCATGTGCTCAACCTGGACGCTGCCACCGTCGTACGCTTTGCCCAGTTCCTGGGCTACCCGGGCTTCCCGCAGCTCCAGCAGGAAATCCGCCAGAAGGTACGGCAAGAAATTCTGCAGCGCCCCGCCGAGGGCGAAGCCGTTCAAACCGCCTGGGGGGCGGCTTCGGCTGTGCTGCGCGACCTCATCAAAGACCTGGAAAACACCCGCCTGGCGCTCGACCCGCAAGCCTTAGAAGACCTGCTCGGAGCGGTGAGCGCTGCCCGGCGCGTTTTTTTGATTGCCGATTCCGCTGCGCTGCCGGCGGCGCGCCTGCTGGCAGAGGGCATGGAAGAGGTCGGCATTTCCGCCAGCCTGGTCGAACTGCTGCCCGAAGCGCTGGCGCGTCTGCTGCACACCGCCGCCCCGCAGGATGTCATCCTGGCATTCGACGTGACGGGCGCCTACCCGCTGCTTTCCAGGGCGCTGGAAGAAGCCCGTGCGCGTGACATTCCGGCTGCCGTCATCGCCGGCGCCGGTTCGTACGCCTCTGCCCGCCAGGCGGCGTGGGTGCTGGCGGCTCAGCCGCGTTCGCCGCGCCTCCCGCCGTTCGTCCTGGTGAGCGCGCTGGCTGCCGCGCTGGCTCAAGCCCTGTACTGGCGCTTCGGCAAGCTCACCAGCAGCGACCGGGCTGAGATTGCCCAGCTTGTCCGCCATCTGCAAAGCGAACTCTGACCCCCACAAGAGGAATCATCATGCGCTTCATCCGCTACCAATATCAAAATGAGCCTCCCCGCTTTGGCTGGATATTAGATGACAAAGTGGGAGCGGTGGAAGGCAACCCGCTGGCAGGTTTTCAGCGGCTCCCCGCCGAGCTGCCGCTCGACCAGGCGCGGCTGCTGCCTCCCATCCTGCCGAGCAAGATCATCTGCGTCGGGCGCAATTACGCCGCCCACGCCAAAGAACACGGCGCGGATGTGCCCCACTACCCGCTGATCTTCTTCAAGCCGCCTTCCTGCCTCATCGGTCCCGGCGAAGCGATTATCCTGCCGCCGCAGTCGAAACAGGTGGAACACGAAGCCGAGCTGGTGGTCGTCATCGGCAAGCGCGGGCGCTGGATCTCCGCCGAAGAAGCGCCCGGTTACGTCTTTGGCTACACGGCGGGCAACGATGTCACCGCCCGCGACCTGCAAAATAGCGACAACCAGTGGACGCGCGCCAAGGGCTTCGATACCTTTGGCGCCATCGGACCCTGGATCGAAACCGAGCTGGACCCGGCAGACCTGTTGATCACCTGCCACGTCAACGGCGAGATGCGCCAGATGGCATCCACCCGCGATATGGTCTTCAGCATCAGCCAGTTGATCGCTTTCACCTCCAGCGTGATGACGCTCGAGCCAGGCGACCTGATCTTCACCGGCACCCCCTCCGGCGTGGGACCCCTGCAGGACGGCGATACCGTCGAGGTCAAGATCGACGGCATCGGCTCGCTGGTGAACCCGGTCGCCGCCGACCGGGCGCATTTGGGAGTTTGATGGAAAATCTGAACCTGGACATCCACACCGCTGTCCGAGCAGCGCTGGCGCTGGCGGTCATCTTCACCGTTTACAGCCTGTGGAGCGGCATCCGCACGCTGCGCAAAGCCAGCGGGCTGAAGTTCTTCCGCACCCGCCGCGACCGCATGGTCGCCGGCTGGCGGTTGATTCTCCTGGCGCTGGCGTTGATTCCGGTCGCCTTCTTTTTGAACAGCTACGCTGAACCGGTCATCTACAGCTTCTTTCCGCCCACCGCCACGCTGACACACACCCCAACCATCACGCTGACGCCCACCCAGTCGCTCACGCCGACGATCACGCTCACCCCCACCATCACCGATACGCCCTCCATCACCGACACCCCCACGCCCACCGCCACGCCGCGCGTCCCGCTGGCAGTGGAAGTGCTCTTTGTCAGCACCGTTACCCCCAATCCCAACGCCGTCTTCAGCCGGCTGCAATTTGCCACCGCTCTGGACGAGAAATTACAGCCTGTCGAACCCAAAACCGTCTTCCAGAACCCGGTGGGGCACCTCTACGCTCAGTTCACCTACGATGGCATGATCGTCAAAACGCAGTGGACGGCGCTGTGGTACCGCGGCGGCGAACTGGTGCATTACGAAACCAAGCCCTGGGACGGGGGCACCGGCGGCGTGGGTTACACCGATTGGAACCCCGAACCGCACCTGTGGCTGCCGGGCGAGTACGAGGTGCAGATCTTCGTCGGGCTGGATTGGAAGGTCTCCGGCGTCTTCACCGTGGAGGGCGACGCGCCCACGCCGCAGCCCAGCCGCACCCCAACGCCAACCGCCACCGCCACGCGCACGGCAACGCCCACGCGCACCGCCACGCCCACGCGCACCAACACGCCCACCCGCACCGCCACGCCCACCCCCGGACCCAGCCCCACACGGCAGCCTTCGAACACGCCTGCGCCCACCGCCACGCGCCAACCGACCAACACACCGCTGCCAACCAACACCCGCCCGGCGCCTGCCGCCACGTTCACCCCCACCGTGACCTTTACCCGCGCCCCCACCTACACACCGGCGGCGCCGACGGTCACCAACACCAAGGCGCCCACCCACACCGTCACGCCGGTGACGCCCACTCTGACGCGCCAGCCCTCCAACACCCCCTGACGCTGGCAGAAGCCTGGCATCGGCGAACATGACCTTCGGCGGAAACTTCTCAGGTTCGGTGATGAAAAATACCGCTTTACCCCTCGATCAAATCATCGAAGGCGACTGCATCGAAATCCTCAACCGTTTGCCCGAAAAGTCCATTGACCTGATCTTTGCAGACCCGCCTTATAACCTGCAATTGCAAAACGACCTTCACCGCCCCGATATGACGAAGGTGGACGCCGTCGATGACGCCTGGGATCAGTTTGCCTCCTTTCAAGACTACGACGCTTTTACGCGCAACTGGCTGATGGGCTGCCAGCGCGTCTTGAAACCAACCGGCGCCATTTGGGTCATCGGCACCTATCACAATATCTTCCGCGTGGGGACGATCATGCAAGACCTGGGGTATTGGATTCTCAACGATGTCATCTGGATCAAAACCAATCCCATGCCCAATTTTCGCGGGGTGCGCTTTACCAACGCCCATGAGACGCTCATCTGGGCGTGTACCAGGAAAGGGGCAAAATACACCTTCAACCATCAAGCCATGAAAGGCTTGAACGATGACAAACAAATGCGCTCTGACTGGTGGTTGTTGTCGCTTGCCACCGGTTCCGAGCGGGTGAAGGACGCCAGGGGCAATAAAGCCCATTCCACCCAAAAACCGGAGTCCTTGCTCTACCGCGTCATCCTTTCTTCCAGCAACCCCGGCGACATCGTACTCGATCCCTTCTTCGGCAGCGGCACCACGGGCGTGGTGGCAAAGCGCCTGCACCGCCATTGGATTGGCATCGAGAAAGAAAAGAAGTATATCGAAGCAGCCATCAAACGCATCGACTCTGTTCAGCCAGAGGCGTTCGACAACCAGGCATTTGACCTCGCCAGCAAGGCAAGATCCGCCCCCAGGGTGGCATTTTCAGCCCTGGTCGAATCCGGCTACGTGCAGCCGGGTCAGAAACTCTATTTTGCCAGGGATGTCCTGCGTTTCGCCGTCATCAAGCCCGACGCCCGGCTGCGCACCGCCGACGGCTTCGAGGGGAGCATCCATCAAGCGGGCAGCCACTACATGAACGGCGCGCCGTGCAACGGATGGGATCACTGGTATTTGCAGGAGAACGGCGCTTACAAAAGCCTCGACGAGGTGCGCGAGGAATACCGAAAGGACATGGGGCTTTACGATGAAGCGCCGGGCAAGTGACTTGCCAGGCAAGTGACTTGCCTTGCAAGTGACTTGTTAGCAAGTCATTCGGGCGCTGCCATCGCCAGCGCAATTTGCGCCGCCAGGCGGGCGTTGTTGAGCAGCAGCGCCAGGTTTGCCTGCAAGCTGTCGCCTGCGGTCAATGCGCTCACTTCCCGCAGCAGGAAGGGCGTCACCGCCTGCCCGCGCACGCCCTGCTCCTGGCAGCGGCGCAGCGCAGACTGGATGGCAGCCTCCACCCTTTCCCGCGGCAGGGCAGCGCTTTCTGGCGGGGGCTGCGCCGCCACCAGACCGCCCGGCATGCCCGCCTGCCAGTGCGCCCGGGCAATTTGGCAGACCTGCTGCGGAGAATCCGCCCGCGCGCTCACCGGCAATCCGCTCGAGCGGCTGTAAAAGGCGGGAAATTCATCCGTCTGGTAGCCGATCACCGGCACGCCATAGGTCTCCAACACTTCCAGCGTGGCGGGCAGGTCTAAGATTGCCTTGGCGCCGGCGCACACCACGATCAACGGCGTGACTGCCAGTTGCTGCAGGTCTGCCGAGATATCGAAATTTGCCTCTCGGTGGACGCCGCCGATGCCGCCGGTGGCAAACAGGCGGATGCCCGCCCGCTGCGCCAGCAGCAGCGTGCCAGCCACGGTCGTCCCGCCGCTGCGCCCACTGGCAACCGCTGCGCCAACATCCCGCGCGCTGAGCTTGTCCAAACCTTTGTCCTTTGCCAGGGTTTCCAAACCTGCGGGCGGAACGCCGACCCAGGCGGTTCCGGCAACGACCCCAATCGTTGCCGGCGTTGCGCCGCAGGCGCGCACCTCCGCTTCCATCTGCTGCGCCAGCTCCAGGTTTTGGGGATAGGGCAGCCCATGCGTGACGACCGCTGTTTCCAGCGCGACGACCGCCCCGCCAGCCTCGAGGGCGCGCTGCACCTCAACAGAGAGCTTCAACCAAGGGGGTATTTCGCGCTTCATCAGATCACCAGGTGGTCGTAGAGCTTTTCCAGCGACAGGTCTGGCAGCACCGCCCCAGGATGGCGCAGGGTAAGCGAAGCCGCTGAGACGCCCAATCGAATCGCATCGTCGAGGGGAATGTCGTTCAACAGCGCAAACAGTACGGCAGCCGTCAGGGCGTCGCCCGCCCCCGTCGGGTCAACGATCTCGGTTCGGATAGCAGAGATGTGCCCGCTGGTCTGCGAGGTGGCGTAGCACACCCCCAGCGCCGCCATGGTGACGATCACCATCCCCACCCCGCGGCTCACCAGTTGCTTGGCAGCCAGCAGCGCCTCGCGCCTTCGCGTGGCGGGCGCCGGCAGGTCAGCCAGGAAGGCGACTTCGGCGCTGTTCGGCGTGATCATGCTCAAGCGGGGCAGCAGGGACTTGATCTTTCCCGCCAATGAGAGCGAGGTGGGGTCAACGCACACCGGCAGGCTGGCTTTCTGCGCCAGCGAGAGCAGCGTGCGAATCGTCTCCTTGGGAAGGTTGGCGTCGAAAAAAACCAGCGAGGCATCCTGGAAGAGATCGGCGTGCTCGCGCAGGTACTCTGGCGAAAGTTCCGCCAGGGCGCGCATATCGTCCATCGCCAGTTGCAGCTCGCCGGATGCGTTGATCATGCCGATATAAGAACCGGTGGGATGCTGTCGGGTGCGCCTGACCGCCTGCACATCCACGCCGGCTCCTGCCGCGTTTGCCAGGAGCTGGTCGCCTGCCTGGTCTTCGCCCACCACCGTCAACAGCCGCACCGGCTGTCCCAGGCGCGCCAGATTTTCAGCCACGTTGCGCGCCACGCCGCCAAAGGAGGTGCGAATCTGCGCCGGGTTAGATGTGCCCATGTGCAGCTCTCCTTTGATTCTGCCAACGATATCCACGCCAGCCGCCCCGATGACAAGCGCCGGCGCTTCGGGATTGGGCGAAAATTCGACCAGGTTTGGGTTATTCACGCGGTTACAAGCTCCTCAACAGGCGGTTGATATGGCTCAGGACGAGATCGATCTGATTCTGCACAGTTTGATCGGGCGCTGGCTGCAACTGCCTGATTTCAGCCAGCGCCTGTTGATAGGCTTCCAAAACGGCGCGGGTGATATTCTGCGGCGGAGGTTGCTGCGCAGCGCCCGCCGCCGCTAATGTTTCCAGACCAAGCTGCTCCACCCGCTGCCTGACGGTGGACTGCCAGACCTCCCCTGCCAGCCTGTTCCAGGTCGGTTTCGCCTTGCGCAGCCGGTTTTCAGCCCAGAGCTGCCAGGCGTCCATCTGCGCCTGCCAGTTCAGCTCAGGGATGATTTCCCAACTGCCCTCTCCCAGCCATTCCAGGCGCAACAGGGGCGTGGGCTGCGCCTCGCCTGCGTACCTGCCCGCCTGTTGGCTGAATTGAGCGGCAAAGGCGGCGAACTGGCTGCCGGCGCGGCGGTCAACGATGGACCCCAGGAATTCTACCAGGTCTCGCTGCGCCATGTAATCAAGCAGCTCCGTCATGACCAGGTCGCGGACGTCCATCAGGCGCTTGGCGGGCTGCTCCCAATTGTTCCCCAGCCAGTGCCGGTAGACCATTTTCATGGCAACTGCCCTCAAATTCCTGCCTGGATTGCCCGGCGGGCGATAAAGCTGGCAGCGGAAGCGCGCCCCGCGCGCCGCCAGGCGGATGCCATCCCGGGTGCGCCCCTGCGCGTCGACCTCCAGCTCGAATGAATCCAGGAACAGCGCTGTACGCAGCGTCTCGAACACCCCGATGCTCTGCGGCTGCCCATTTTGCAGCAATCGCGCCTGCCCCCCGCGGTTTTCGAAAACGCCCGCCGTGTGTCCATCGCAGCTCACCCGGGCAGGACCGCCAAAACGGTAGAGCGACAATTCACCCACCGGCTGTATGGCGCGCCCCTCCGCCAGCCTGACGTGCGGCTTGGGCAGCGGGAAGAGCGCCCGCAGCAGGTAAACCAGCGTGGGTAGAAAGCGCCGCGTGCGGTGCAGGTATTGGAAGTAAAAGGCAGTGAAGAACAACGCCAGCCCCGACGGCAGCGCCACCACGGTGATGCGTTGAATCATGTCGAACAAGAACGGGTTGGCGGTGAGCGAGCGCAGCGCCTCGCGCCAGCCAGGCTGCGGCAGCGCTGCCGGCAGCCAGGGGGCTGGCGCAGGCGGCGCTTCGGGGGGCGGCGGGAAAGCCATCTCCCATAAATTCTTCAACGAATTGCGCACTTCGGGGTAGCCTTTTTCTGCCCAAAGGGTGAGCAAGCGGGAGAGAAAATCGAGGAAGGGGAAGAACCCCAGGATGAAGATCAACGCAGCCGCGACGAACAACCCCAGCCGAAGCCAGGCGCCAAGGTCAGTCGAGCTGAACAGCGCCTGGTTGATCGCCCGCGCCGCCTGAGCGATGCGGTTGCCGGCGCGGCGCAGTTCGTTGCGGATTCGATTCCAGAGTGCGCGCATCGATATCCCCTCAGCTCCCTTGTATCACCCTGCGGAGCGCGTCCACCACGCGGCGCAAACCAGGCTGCAGCGGGGCGGTGTCTTCGAGCAGCAGTTCAGCCGCCTCGGCGGGCTTCAATTGCTGCTCGACCATCCCGCCATAGCCCAGGATGCGACCCAGCAGCCCTTTGCTGATCACTTCGCCGAACTTCCAGCTCGCCCGGGCGCTTTCGGCTTGTCGGGCGGCTGCTTCATATTGATCCAGGTGGGCTTTTTCCTGTTCGGCGCGCTGCCGCCAGGTTGCCACCCAGCGGTCGCTCAAGCGACCCTCGTAGAGCGGCATGACCTGCGGGTTGAGCAGGTGCACTGCCAGCACTTCCAAACCGTTATCCACCAGGTTTTGATATCCCGGGCTGGGCAGCAGGTTGCCGGTGGGCAGCCCGTCCGCGCCCAGCTCGGTGAATTGCGGTTGAGTCAGGTCTTGTTGCACGCGCTGCGCCAGGCGCAGCCAGCCGGTCGGCGGGTCATCCAGCGGACTGGCATTCTGTGGGGTAACCGCCGCATCAAAAAGCTGATCGAAAGTGAAGCTGCGCACGGCTGTGCGCCAGCTATTCAACAGGATGCGTTCCAGGATGCCCTGGTAATACGTTGCCGGCTCTGGCAGCGAAACACCCTCGACAAACGAAGACGCCTGGCTCGTCATCAGGCGGTAAGCCGCCAGCGGGTCGAAACTGTCGTTGGGTCCACGGCGGAGGCGAAACTCGACGACCAGGGTAGCGGTGATTTCGACGTCATCCTTCGTCCAGGCGTTGGTCTCCCTGCCGCGGCTGACCCGCTGCTCATAATCCGCCTGGCTTTCGCCGGGCGCCTGCGCTGCATAGACCTGCTCATCGAGGGCGGGACCATAGATCAAGTTTTGCACCCGTAAATCCGCGGTACAGATCAATTGCTCGCCCGGGTGCAGGAACGCCACGCCGGGCGCCAGCACCCGCACCCGCTGGTTCTCATCCCTTGCCAGCGCCGCGCTTAAGCGGTCGAGGTAAACGATCTTCGCCCGGTCGAGGCTGTCCGCCGCCTGGATGCCGAAAAGCCGCCCATTTTCGACGTAGAGCACCGCTTCCAGCCGCCTGAATACGAAGTAGAGCAGGTAGCGCAGCGCTTGCCAGCGCTGTCCTTCCCGAATGGGCAGGACGAATTGCGCCATGAAGGGTAGCACCGCCAGCAGCCAGATGGACATGACCAGGATTTTCCTGTTCAAAGCGCCCCAGGTGGCGGCGATCTTGGGAGTATCGAACAAAGGATCGAAGCGGGCAGCGATCAACAGGGGCGGGTCCGCTTCGCCAGGCGTTTCGATCACCCAGCGCAAGACCGGTTCCTTGGGGTTCGCCGCGTCGAACACCATCACGCCCCAGTCGCCGGCGCCGACGAACAGGAGCTGACCCCGCGCCGCCAGGCGGGTGGCTTTGCCATAAGCCTCCGCCCTGCCCAAAGGCGCGGGGCGGGCAGGATTTTCCGCCAGGGAGTAAATTCCCACGCCGGCGCGCCCCTCCGCCACGTACAGCCGGTCGCCCACGCCGGTCACGTCGAACGCCTCGCCGCGCGTCTCCAGGCAGTCCTTCTGGATATCCAGCACGCGGTTATCGGGTTCATCTGCCTTGGGGAGCTTATAAACGCAAATGCCTGCCTTTCCCGAGGCAATGTACAGGTACTCCTGGGCGTGATACAAGGCGTGCGCCTCGCCGGGGACCTGCAGGGGGTCGAGCAACACGTCTGGCTGGTCGGTGTAAATCTCCATCCGGCTCACCCCGCCCTTTCCTGCGGCGGCAAAGAAACGCCGATAGGTCACCAGGGTGTATATCTTTTCAGTCAGCCCGGCTTGTTGCAACGCTTCATCGTCCAATTCCTGCTGTTTTGCGTCTCGGAGCATCAGCGTCGCTTCCGCCGGACCGGAGGTCGGCAGACGCTTCTCCAGGGAGATAATTCCAACCCGGCTGATGTCGAACACGAACACGCCGTGCCGCCCGGCAGCCACGATTGCCTGGTTGTCGTCAACCTGCACGTCCACCGCGCCAGCCAGCGGAGCAAAGCTGCTCTTTTTATAGCTTTCCCAATCGGCGGTCTCCAAAATCGTCACGCCAACCAGCGGGTTGACCAGGATGAGGCGGTCGCCTGCCACCCTGGCGCCGCTCACGACGCCCGATTGGTCATAACCGCTCTTCCTTTCGATTTTGGCAAGCAGCAAGCGCGGCAAACGTTTAACGTTCTTCATGACGAAAACATTTTCAGTCAGCCGCTTGGTAACTCCAAGTATGGGGATATCCGCTGGTGAACTCTGTTTTTTGGGCTCTGCCGCCTTGCTGAATTCGAACACGCCAACCCCGCCCTTATCGCCCATCGAAACGATGGCATAGCGCTCTGTCAGGGTAATCCGCTGCACCTCGCCCTGTACGTCGAAGGCAAAATAGAGCGCAATGACTGCCAGGCTGAAGGCTAAAACCAGGAAGAGGGGAGTTTCAAAGAAACGCTGGGTGCGCTGCATCAGGGAAGATTGTAAACTGAAACGTGATTTTGGACAACTTTTCGGCAGGACGAGTCCGGCGGTCACGCCATGCGGCGGTCATAAGCGCTCAAGTGGTGCTGCATGACCAGCCTGAGAATGACCTGCAAATAGGACCACGTCTCACGCTGCTCATTATTTCGCGGGCTGTTGACCCGGCTCAGGTCCTCGATGTGGAGGGTGATCGTCTCGTCGCAAGATTGCCAGCTTTGATTGGCATGAATCCCTCCGCCTTCGGTCATCCAATATGCCGCCGCCATCATCCACAAGACGGCAGCCAGGTTGGGGCGGTCTGCCCGGTTATTGACCCGGGCAATGCCCAAATAACGAATCGTTTCTTTCAGGTTATCCAACAGGAACGCTGTCCAGGCGCACTCGACCATCGCCCGCGGGTAATCTTCTGTCCCGATGCACGACTTTTCCAGGGTTTCCATGATGGCGTAAGTGCGATGGCGCTGGTCAGACCGCGCCACCCGCGCCATCAGCGCCGTCAGTTCAGAGGAGGACTGCGACAACCGCCTGGAGTGGTTGTCCAGGTCAAGCAGCAAGTAGCCGCTTTCCACCGATCCGGCAAACTCGACCAGGCTGCGGTCGAGCGCCTGCTGACAGTCCTTGAGCTGTTCTGCCCGCTCCAGGTTATTCGACCGCCTGACGCCCTGCTCAGCGGCAGGCAGCAGCACCCTGGCTTGCCGCCAATGTTGGACGCTTTCTGCCACCCGGCGGCGCTGCCAGGCGACGGCGGCGACCACCCACAGGATGAGCGCCCGGCATTCATCCGGCGTGCTCACCCGCTCGAGCGCGGCGGCAGCCAGTTCGCCAGCCTGTTCCCACGCCCCGCGCTGGGCGGCGAGCCTTGCCGCCGCCAGCAGGTAACAGGCTGCCCACAAGGGATTCTCCAGCGCCCGGCAGGCTGCCTGGAAGATGACCACCGTCTCTGCCCAACGCTTCTCGCTGAGACTCTGGCTGCCCAGCGCCTTGAGCAACAGCTCAAGACTGACTATCCGTTCTTTTTGGCTGAATCGCTCTAACCACCCCAATGGCGCAAATACTGGTTCAATCATTCTTCTCTTCTAAACGTTTGGGTCTGTCTTCGTCCTGGTATCTGGATTCATACGCTTTGCTGAGCGTTTCGATCACCTGGCTGGCTTGCAGCAGGAAAAACTCGCGCAAGGCTTCAGCTTTTTGACCTTCGGGAATGGGCAGGCTGCGGAAGGCGTTAATGATGCGAATGACAATCATGGTGTGCGCTTCTGCCCTGCCCAACTCGGCAAACGCCTGCCGCTGCGCCTCCCCCAGCGCATGGAACTCCCTTTGATCGCGAATCCACGGCGCCGCCCAGGATTTGATCAACTGGTCGCCAACCTCCTCGTCCTCGACGAAGAAATGCCCGATGTCGAACCAGAGCAGCTCGGCGCCAAAGTTGCGCAAGCGGTTGCGCGAATTGCGGCTGAGCAGCGTGCGGCGAATCTGCTCGCGCGGGTCCTGCCCTGCCGGGGGCTTGAGCACGTCATCGGCGCGGTTGTTGTTGATGAAATCACTGATGGCGCCGTCGATGGCAAAGGAGACGGCAGTGTTCCAGGGGGTGATGTCGTTGGGCGTGATCTCATCCGTGGTCATGGTGCGGTTATAGACCATGCTCTCGACTGCCTGCACCGCGAAGGGATAAGGGTTTTGCGGGATGCGCCCGGTGCCCAACCCCTCGCGCCGCGTCCCAAACAGGCGGTACAGGAAGCGCACATCTTTAGCGCCAATGCGAATGCCATCGCGCGTCAGCGTCGGGCGCAGGCGCTCGATGCGCCCCTCCTGGTCGTTCAGGTCGACGATTTCCTTGATAAATTCGAAGCGCGGGACGAAGAAAACGCCCGCTGCCCGCACGTTGCTTGGGCGCTTCAAGTTCTCGAACAGCACTGCGTTCCCCGGTCGAATCATCACAAAGCCCGGACCGCCGATCTTATCCAGCGTGTTCTCCTCGTTCAGCGTAAGCACCTTGCCGCCTTCGTCAATCTCCAGCACCGGATAAAAGAACCCGAAAAGTCCCGCCGCCAGGTACCTGAGCGCTGTGCGGTAGCGCCTCAGCTCGTAGATATCCTGGACATACCTGGCGCCGAACATGAAAGCGAGCACAAACGCCAGCAGGGCGATGGTCAAGAAACGGAAGGCGCGGATGAATAGAATGGCAGCAATTTCGATGATCTCGAAGAACTCAAGGCGCGCCCCCGGTCCCTGGGGGAAGTTGCCCATCACCTGCATCTCGATTGCGCCGAGGACAATCAGAATCAGCATCGTGACCACGCCCAGGAAGATGAAGCGCAAAACTGCCCAAATCCGGTCGCCTTCCCACAGCGCCCGCAGGAGATAACCCGGATACCACAACAGCCGCCGCAACATCATTTCTCCTCGAACAACCAGCGGTGAATATTGCTCAACTCTGCCTGGGTTTGCGAAGGCAGGAATTTCCTGGTTTCGGCTTCTTGCGCCATCGTCTCCAACACCTGGAACAGGCGCTGGGCAATCTCCTGCCGGCTGGCATTGAGCGCCAGTATCTGGTTGAGCAGGGTGATGATTTCTTCCTGCGCCTGGGCGCGGGCGCGGGCGCGGATGAGCAAAACGTTATAATCCGAAGCTGCCATGTCCATATCGAAGCGGCTTTCGTGGCTGGCTTTCCAGCGCAGGAAGCGTTGTTTCAAGACGCGTTCGTCCGGGCGCAGCTCCGCTGCGCCAGCGAAAATCACCCGGATGCCGCGGTCGCGCAGGACCTTGTTCGTCCGCAGGGTGTGGGGGCGGAAGATGTCGAGCTGGTCGGGGTTCCAAGTCTGCCCCACCGCCAGCGGCTGCCCGTCCCGGCGGCGGACGTATTGCAGCGCTAACACGCCCTGGTTGCGCAATCGCTGGCTGAAGCGGGGGCGGAACACGCGGAAGAATTCGAAGGGGTCGTTGTCTTCCCGCGGATACAGAACGTCATAGTTCTGCTCGCCAACCATATCATGATACAAGCGGGTTGCGACTTTCAACGGCAAGTCAGTCCAGTTCTCGATCTCATCATTATCCGCCCGCCGCGCTGCGCCATACACCGCCCGGAAGGCTCGCCGTTCGTCGAAGACATACGGCGAAGGAATTTGAATTCTATCGAGATCATCCCAGCGGGGGTCTTGCAGCCAGCGGTCGAACTCGAGGCGGTCGTCAGGGTCGAGTTCATCGCTGAGCTCGATGATCTGGTTCTGGTCGTTGAGCCGCACCACCCGCAGGTTATCGGCGCCGGCAGCGATGGAGGCGACGAGCAGCACTTCGGGCGGCTCGCCAACGGTGAAGATGACAAAGACATACGAGGAGACTTCGAAGCCGTCCCGCATCGTGCCGGCGACCATCTGACCGCGGAACTGGCGGCGCAGGTTCACCGTGCCCTTGACGCGCTCGCCAAAGTGGGTGAAGACCAGCCCGGGTCCCACCGCCCGCGCCGTCACCGGCGGCTGAACCCAGTTCCGGCGGAACAGGCGCAGGTAAAGCCTGCGACCAATTAAGTAAAACCACAATGTCAGCCGCGGAAAGATGACGGGGCGCCGGCTTTCACGGGAAAGGGCAACAAAGGCATCCCGCGGGAACCACTGCCGTTCCAAGCCGACCGCGCTTGCCAGGTCAACAAATGCCACCCCCGGCAGGATGCTTTGCATCTCCACGGGGTTTGCCACCACCTTGCCTTCCCGAATGGTGATCGCCGGTCCGTGCAGCCCCAGCAGGTACAGCGCAAAGCGCAAAACAACCTGCAGCCGCTCCTGCAGGGTGGAGACCGGCAGCACGAATTGCGAAACAACGAAGCTGTACACCAGGAAGAAGAAAATGAAGCTGAGCAGCAGCAACACCAGGATGACCTGGTAATCCCGCTGCACTTCGGCGGGCAGGGTAATTTCGTTGCCCCACAGCAGGTCCCACAGGTACCCCAGCTCATTGCGGAATACGAGGACGTTGGCGAGGATGAGCGCCGCCGCGGTCAAGAACCGCCAGAAGGTAGGTTGCCTGTAAAAACGCCTCGGTGCCAGCATGAATCAAAGTCCCTAAGACAGTATATACGGGGTCAAAGAGAATTGTCAAGCGCCTGGCGAGGCGCGAGAATCTCTGGCAGCAGAAAGAATCATCGAAACGCCATTTTGGATCCTTGCAAGACAAGATCGAGTTATCAAAAAATGACCAGAAAAACATTAACAGATTAATAATAATTTGTGATATACTTATCTAAGATTCTCGTTAAAATAAAAAGAATGAGAGAAGAGAGAGTTTCAGGCAACATTGATCAGCCTGGGCAGAGGGGAAGATGCCTAAGTTATTCCTGAGTTACGCAGATGAGGATTTCCAGTCCGCGCAAACCATTTACTCTTTGCTTAAAGAAAAGTTAGGCAGCGGCTGGGATATTTTCAATTTCAAAGACCCGCAACACAAAGGTTCCCGCTGGATCGAGACGATAGAGAAAGAAATGGCAGCCGCTGACGCCTTCCTGGCGCTGGTTTCGCCGCACTACCTGGCTTCTGCCTGGTGCCAGTTCGAGCGGGAACTGGCGCTCGTCAAGGATGCAAAATGGCGGAAAAGGCTCGCACAGTTCTTATGGGTAGCTCAGATCGCGCCAGCCGAGAAATTCGGCATTCTCGCCACCTACGACTGGATCGACCTGCAAGCGCCCTTGACATCCGCCAAAATAGATACGCTCATCGAAAAAATAAGAAATATGGGACTTCCGCAAACACGACCTCCCGGACCACCGCCATCCTCATTCCCGCCCTTCCAAAACCGGCGTCAAGAGCTGGATGACCTCATCGCCAACCTGACCAACATGGCGGGAGACCACTTCTGGCAGGTGCTGGCAGCGCCGCAAATGGGAAAAACCTGGTTATTAAGGCAACAGGAAATCGAGCTCAAAGAAAAAGCTCCTGAATGGATAATTGTGTACGTTGACTTGCGTAAGCAGAATTTGGATGCCCGCAGCAACTTGAGCAAATTGCTGTCAGCCCTGTTCCCCCAGGACGTCAAGGAACCGGTCGATGGTTCGCAACTGGCGAGCATTGCTAGCATAATTCTACAAACTGGAAAAACCTGGCTCTTAATCCTGGACAGCGCCGAACTGATCAGCGATGACGTTGCAGTGCAGTTGCGCCAAAGCCTTGCTGCCATCCATGAGAAAGTCAACCATGCCGGAAGAAGAAACGTTGGGCTGCGCTTCGTTGCAGCAAGCCGCCGCCTGATTCCCGCCTGGCTCGGCGTGATTCCGCCGCCTCGATTTGCCAGGATGGAGCTGACCCAGTTCACCCTGTCGGCTATAGAAGACTTTTTGAGAGAAACAGCCAAAGAAGACGGGATTGATCAAGACGAAACATGGTTCAAAGAGCTGTCAAAACGGTTGAACGAGGCTTCTGAGGGGTTGCCTGAGCTGCTGGTCAGGTATGTGACATGGATACGAGGGCAGGATTATACTCCTACTCCAGATGAGATCCTGGGAAGTGATCCTTTCGAGCAACTGGCAAAACCCTATACAAAAGATCATGTGCTGTCTGCACACAGCTTGATTCCTGCTGCAGGCGACGCAAACACCCTCGAAGCTCAGCGGGCGCTGCTGGCGAACATCCTGCTGGGACTCTCGGTTTACCGGCGCTTTACGGAGAAATATTTCCTCCAGTATGTCGAAGGTCAGGGCGGTTTTGAGAAGGAACTCCAGGCGGCGCGATGGACCAGGGATGACCTGTGGCGGGCGGTCAAGCAGACTTACATCATGAAGCAGCCCCTCGACATCTGGATCATCCCCTATGACGCCATCCGCCGGCTGCTTTTCCGCTATCACTACAAAGAGACACAACGGCAAACGCAGGCGCATCGACAGGCTGTCTCGTTCTATCAGGATACTCTCGACGGCTGGACCGGAACGGACAAGGCTTATGCCCTGATCGAAGCGCTCTGGCACCAAACGGAATCCTTACGTTTATCCAGCCGATATCAAAACACCGCCAAGAAATTATCGAAGTTTGCATCCAGCTTATTCGAGATAGGCATCCACTCGAACCACCACACGGACCGGGATATGGCAACCATGATTGCAAACCGCCTCAGCGAGGACGCCGAATTGCAATTAGCCCTCGAAAAACTCAATAATGGCCTCTATGCCAAAATCACCTCTCTTCTCAAAAAATACCTGAACTGAGCCAAACGACCGGGAGGGCAATATGTTCATCAAAAACCTGTACCCCGCTTACACGCCTCGCCAGGAACTCGAGAGCGAGATCGAACACATCATCCGCCGCGTGCAGCAAGAACGCCAGTCCAAAGCTGTGCTCCTCCTGGGCAAGGGCGGGGTTGGCAAGTCATACTTAATGCGCCACCTGTCTCAAAGGGTCCCAGTCGAAAAGACGGTATGGCTGGGTCCCATCGACGTGGACGACCTCGAGTTTTGGTCGAACACCAACCTGGAGCGCCACCTGCTCGAAGGGATGGCTGACGAGAAATATTTCAAGCGTTATCGAGATTATGTCAGCCAACTGCCCCGCTTCGAACGCGAGCGGGTCGGTCACGAGACCGCCCTTGCCTACCTGCGCAAGAGCGCCGATGAATTCGCTGCCTGCTACCGAAATTACGTTGAAGAAACAGGGCTTACCCCGGCGCTGATGTTGGACACGCTGGAATCCATCCGCGGGATGGACGTCTTGCGCCGGTTGATCGCCTGGATGAAGCGGCTGCCCGCCACGCTCTTCATCCTGGCTGCCCGTCCCGTTCCCGAAGGTCAAACCGACCCAATCCTCACTGAATTGAGCGAAACGCCGGCGCTGCCATGCGAAACAATCGAGGTGAAAGAATTTTCCCAGGCAGAAAGCCTCGGCTATCTCGATGCGAGCGGCGTGTCAACCAGCCTGAGCGCCGAAGAAAAGGAGCGCCTGGCGTTAATGAGCCAGGGACACCCGCTTTGGCTCTCGCTGGCGGTCTATTACCTGGCAACCCTTGGCTTGCCCGAGGAGATTCAAAAATTCCCGCTCAAGGCATCCGCTGTTCCCTGGCCTTATAGCAACGGACCCCTGCAGGACGGATTCATCCGGCGGCTGGTCATCCCTTACCGCGAGAAGACGTTCTGGCACGAGGCGGTGCTGCGCCTGGGGGTCGTCCGGCAGCGCCTCAACCAGGAATTGTGGCGCGCCTTGATGGCAGACCAACCGTTGCCCGATGATGTCGCCACCTGGGAAGACGCCTGGCAAAGGTTCATCGCCCTGCCCTGGGTGAGGACGCGCGCCAACCGCCAGTACGTCACCCTGCAGGATGCCATGGCAGAAGAGCTGGCAACGCGCATCATCCCTGTGCAGGACCCAGAGCAGGAATGGCGGATAAAGCAATGGGAAAAATCGATGGCGAATTACGCCACGGTCATCGAACGGCAAAGAGGAGAGGTCGAAGCCAGGCAAAGGACGGTCGACGAAGCCCTACAAGCCGCCCAAGCCGGCGAAAGCGCCCAGGCGCTGGTCAATGAGGTGCTCGAACTGGATAAACGCAGCCTGGAGTTGAACCTGCTCGAAACCACCCATTTATACTATCACCTGTTGGTAAACCCCGAAGAAAGCTGCCGGGAGTTTTGCGACCTGTTCGACCGCGCTGCGAAGAATCACCAGTTCAGGTTCCTCCAAATCCTCTGGTCCGAAATGCAACGCTTCCTGGGTGAAAAGGTCTTCGACCCGCTGGAGGACATCACCAAACCTCAGGTGCAGCGCTTCCAGCAATGGTACCGAAGCAAGCCCGAGGCGCAATATGAAATCGTCAGGCGCGTTGCCCGCTATCTCTATCAAAATGGGCAGGCGCCTGAGTCGGAGCGCCTGCTCAACGAGGTTTGGGCGGTGTGCCAGGGCAACCTGGAATGGGAGTATGAAATTCTCAACCTGCGCGGCAACGCCCGCATGCGCTACCCAGGACATGTCCGGGATGCAAAAGAAGACTTCATGCAAGCGCTGGCGCGCACCCAAGACGCCAAAGCCCCGCCATCCTTGCGCGAGATGGCAGGTCAGGCGTACAACGAACTGGGATATTTCTATCGCAATACGGGCTTTTGGTCGGATGCATCCAAATCTTACCTGGATGCGCTGCGCATCACACCGTTGAACGCTCCCGAGAAAAAAGCAGCCATCCAATCGCAGTTCGCCTACGTCCAGGCGCTGCGCGGCATGTACCAGGAGGCGCATGACCTGATCAACAGTGCCCTCAGCGTCAGGCGCGCCCTGCATTCCCCGCCCGAGATGGACTTGCGCCAGGTAATTGGCATGAGCTTGAGCGTGCAAGGCGAGGTGTTCCGTTACCAGCGCAACTTCGTCAAAGCCTGGGAGGTTTACAAAGAAGGGCAAGCGTTCTTCGAAGAGCTGAACGACAACATCTGGCTGGGCGTCATCCGGCAGCAAATGGCAATCTGTCTGCACCAAGCCAGGTCGGAAAAAGTCCTCATCCCAGGTTTTACGACCCCGGAAGAGATGCTGGCGGAGGCGAAGCGGTTGATTCTGGATTCGCTCGACCTTTGCCGCGACTACACCCGGCGTTCTTACCCTTCGGCTTTGAACCGCGCCGGACGCATCTTTGGCTGGGGATTGGAAGACCACGAACAGGGCTTGAGTTACCTCAAGGAGGGAATACACGAAGCCGAACTGGTGGCAGACGGCTGGTTCTGGTTTGCCAACCTGGTCGAATTTGCCGAGTTGAGCTACCACGTATGGAAGCTTACCGGCGATGACCAACACCGGAAAGCAATTGATGAAATCGTCGCAGACGTCCAAAGGGTCAAAGAGGAATACAGTTTCCCAGACCTGAGAGGGCGCTGGGAGATTCTGCAAGGCGAGCTAAAAGTGGACGCAGCGCTAAGCGGCGCGCCGCCAGAAGAAAAGGACGCGCTTCTCGAAGAAGCTCTGGAACATTTTCGATCAGGTTATCCGCAAATCGGGCGCGGCTATATCGGTTCGCACGGCGTTGCAGCGCTGGCAATTGAATTCGATAAGCTGGAAGCCATCCTGAAGCGGCTAGACGACAACACCCGCGAACGATGGTTCAATGCGCTGCATGAGAGCTGGAGCAAAGAGTCTCCCGGGCTCATCGACAAAACCAGACAAGAATCATCGCTGCTGGCGAATTTATCCGATTTGTACATCAAGATCATGAGAGCCAGGAAGGAGAGTTGACCCCATGAAACCCAACTCTCCCCGGAGGGCGAAGGTTATTTCAGAGGCTGACCTGCCCGAAGCCATCCGGCAGTGGTCCAAAAGGTACGAATGCGATTGCGCCTGCCCGGCGACCCTGCAAGGCGCTATGGCGGAATCGGTCAGCGCCCTCGACCTGGCATCGACGGCTTTGATGCAAGCGCCTGATGCCATTTCGCTCCGGCTGGATGCGGACCACACTGCCTGGTTCAACCCGGTGATGATGGGCGGCGTGGTGGTCGCCAACCAGCCGGCATGCGAGCTGCTGCGACGCTTCGAGCAGCCCGCCCCGCTCAAAACCGCCTCCCAGGCAGAAAAACCCTACTTGGAACATGCCGTCGAAAAGTTCCTGCAGGCTGGAATCCTGGAACAAGCCGGGGAAGAACTCTGCACCCGCTTCCGCGAGGAGGACGCCCTCAGCGCCTGGCTGCAAGTCACCGATTCCTGCAACCTGCGCTGTTCCTATTGTTACATCCAGAAATCCCAGGCTCGCATGAGCCAGTCAACCGGAGCCGCTGCGCTGGAAGCCCTGTTCAGTTCGGCGAAAAGATACGCTTTCAAAGCCCTTCGCATCAAGTACGCCGGGGGGGAGCCATCACTCAACAGCGGACTGGTGCTTTGGCTACATGACTACGCCGAAAGGCTTTCCAGCGCTTATGGCGTCACATTCCAGGACGTCTTGTTGAGCAACGGGGTTTCATTGTCGCCCCGCTTCATGCAGGAATTGAAGGCGCGGCAGGTCGCGGTCATGATCTCGCTCGATGGCGTTGGCGCGCCTCACGATGCCCAGCGCCCGTTGGCGAATGGCAGCGGCTCGTTCATCAAGGTACAGCAGACCATCGAGCGGCTGATGAGCCTGGGAGTGAACCCCCATTTATCGCTCACCCTCACCCGGCGGAACCTCGCTCATCTGGACGAAACCGTGCAGTTTGCTCTGGAGCGCGGGTTGACCTTCAGCCTTAACTTTTACCGCCAATGCGATCTCGGTCAAGCTGGGTTGGAGTTCGATCACCAGGCGATGATTCATGCCTTGCGCCGCGCATTGAAAGTCATCGAAGATAACCTGCCGCCCTGGAGTCTGCTCGGCGTTGTCCTCGACCGCGGACAGCTCCTGGAGCCGCGATTGCGGGCATGCGGCATGGGGCAAAGCTACGTTGTGATCAACGCCAGCGGGCAGGTGTCTCAATGCCACATGACGATGACTCACGCCCTGGGCGATGTGCTCTCCGCCGACCCATGTGAACTCATCCGCCAAGCGGGGGAGGATGTCAACCCGCCCGTCACCCAACGAGAAGGCTGCCGGGAATGTCCCTGGCGCTTTGGCTGCAGCGGCGGCTGCGCTCTGATGGCGCAAAAAACCGGCGGCGACAAGGTGGGACGATCCCCGTATTGCGCCATCTACCAGTTTCTATACCCCGAAGCCCTGCGGCTGGAGGGATTGAGGCTGCTCAAGTACACTGGCGAAGCCATTCATTGACAGGCAATCAGGACATCACTATGAAACCCGAAGAATACGGCGAAAAGTACAAGGATCACCTGCTCGAACAATACAAGCTCTACGTGACGATGGCAGACAACGTCAGCGCCCGCCGAGCGCAAACCAACGCCTTTTATATCTCTGTCCTTTCCGGCTTGCTGGCTGTGCTGGCGCTGGCAGCCGAAAAAGTCCCCGGCGATGCCCAATACTTTGCGTACCTTGCGGTTGCTGTCCTGGGAATCCTGCTATGCATCGTTTGGATGGTCAATCTCGAATCCTACCGCCAGCTCAACTCCGGCAAGTTCAAGACCATCCATGAAATCGAACAACAGTTGCCTTTCCCTTGCTACCAGCGGGAGTGGGAGTTGATGCGCATGACCCAGCCGGGAGAAAAACCGAGATACAGGCGGCTGACCCATGTGGAGAAGTGGACGCCGGGAATCGTGCTAATCCCCTACCTGCTTCTGCTGGCGTACGCCATCATTAACCTGGTGAAATAGTCCATTTATAAAATTCAACCCGATTCGAGAAACTTTGCGGCGCGAATTCACATTTCTGGTGAATATCGAGGCTGCAGAGTGGCGCGCGTCTGTTAGAATATCGCTATCATCAAGATGGAGGCGACTATGGCAGATTTCCCCGGTAAAGGCAAGGTGGCGGTGCTCAAAACGACGCCCCAAACCGTCTTGGAAGATTACGAACGGCTGATGCAATTGGCTGACTTTACCGCAGCCCTGCCCAGGGGCGTCAAAACGGGGCTGAAGATCAACGTCTCGTGGCAGACCTGGTATCCGGCGTGTTCGACCACCCCCTGGCAGCTCGAAGGGGTGCTGCGCGCCTTGCTCCACAACGGTTACAACGACCTGGTGGGCATCCACAACGACACCGTGGTGGTCAACACCAAAGACGCCGAGCGTAACAACAAGCACAAGCTCATCACCGACCTTTATGACGTCCCCTGCATTTACCTGTACAACGAGGATTTCGAGTGGGTGGAGTTCCGCCCCAAGCGACCCTTCCTGGCGCTGGACAAGGTGTATCCGGACGGCGTTTTCATCCCCAAGGCGCTGATGGGCATCAACATCATCCACCTGCCCACGGTAAAGACGCACGTTTTCACCACCATCACCGGCGCAATGAAGAACGCCTTCGGCGGTTTGCTGCACCGCAACCGCCACTGGACGCATTCGGTCATCCATCCCACGCTGGTGGACCTGCTGATGATTCAGCAGGAAATCCACCCTGGCATCTTTGCCGTGATGGACGGCACCTTTGCCGGCGATGGACCGGGTCCGCGTGCCATGCGCTGGCACGAGAAGAACATCCTGCTGGCTTCGGCTGACCAGGTCGCCATCGACGCTATCTCCGCCAGGCTGCAGGGCTTCGATCCGATGAAGATTCCTTTCATCCGGCTGGCGCACGAGATGGGCATGGGCGTGGGCAACCCGCGCCAGATTCAGATCGCCGGGTACGACATCGAGCAGGAAGGCTCGTGGGGATTCGTCCAGGAAGACACCTTTGCCAGCCGCGGTCAAAAGCTGATCTACCACGGACCGCTCAAGCCTTTCGAGAAGATTCTGCTGCAAAGCCCCCTGGTGCCCTGGTCTTACTTTGCCAGCAACTTCTATCATAATGTGTACTGGTATCCCTTCGTTGGGCGCAAGCGGGTGGCAGCCGCGCTGCAAACCCCCTGGGGAAAGCTCTTCCAGTCCTATGGCGATGGACGGGTGGTAATGCCTGGCATGGAACCCAAGACGGTCGTCCAGGCAGCAGTGGGCTTGGGCATCCTGGCTGCCGCGCTGACCAGCCTGACCGTCCTGCTGCGCCGGGGCAAGAAAAGCTAAGGCGCTGTTTTCCCCATGTTGATTCGCGTCGACTTTCACTGCCACACGCGCTATTCCAAGGACAGCCTGACCAGCCCCGAAAGCCTTATGGCAGCCAGCCGGAAGAAGGGGCTGGACAAGGTCGTCATCACCGATCACAACACCATCGCCGGGGCAGTCGCCGCCCGGCAGCTCGACCCACAGCGGTTCATCGTGGGCGAAGAAATCCTGACCCAGGAAGGCGAGCTGCTGGCGTTCTTCGTCAGCGAAGAGGTGCCGCCAGGATTGCCAGCCTATGAGGCGATTCGGCGGCTCAAGGCGCAGGGAGCGTTCATCAGCGTATCGCATCCCTTCGACGTTTTGCGCTGCGGTTGGCTGCCGGCAGATTTGGAAGCCATCCTGCCGGAAATCGACGCCATCGAAGTGTTCAACGCCCGCGTCATACAACGGTCAGCCAACCAAGGGGCGCAGGAGTTCGCCCTCGCTCACAGGCTGCGCGGGACAGTTGGATCCGACGCCCATACTGCCTTTGAGCTGGGCGCAGCTTACCTCGTTTTGCCAGACTTCGACGACGCCGCGACTTTGCGGCAAGCGCTGCCGCAGGCTGAACGCCACACAGCCGTTTCGCCGCAATGGGTGCACCTGTTCTCACGGCTTGCCGTCTGGCAAAAAGCCTTGCTCGGGGGACAAAAAAGAGCAACCGGCGCGTGACCGGCTGCTCGATTTGAACCGCCCGGAGGAGATCCCCTGGCGCTGGGCAGGCACAACGACGCTTGTGCTCCTCCGGCTCGATGCCTGCCTAACCCATTGACGATGATAAGTTCAATGATTGCGGCAGCGATAACTTCTGATGGTGAAAACGAATAATCGTTCGTTGCGTTACAAACTTCAGAGAAAGGCAGACCAAGGAAAAGCAATCCACAGGAGGCTTGCATGAACCCGAACCATTCCTTTGTCGGCAAGGTCATGACCGTTTCCGGCGCCATTGCCCCGCAAGAGATGCGCCTGACCCTGCCCCACGAACACGTGATGAGCACGTTTGGCGAGCCGCCCGCCCGCTACCCATACTATGATATTCCCGCCCTGCGACGCATGGTGCTGCCCTACCTCGAAAAAGTGAAACAACTGGGCTGCCAGACGCTGATCGATTGCACCGCGGCATACTTCGGTCGCCACCCGGAGCTGCTCCGCCAGCTTTCGGCAGAGAGCGGGGTGCAAATCATCACCAACACCGGCTATTACGCCGCCGCCCAGGACCGTTACGTGCCCGACCACGCCCGCCGCGAGACCGCTGCCGAGATCGCCGCCCACTGGAGTCGGGAGTTCTTCGACGGCATCGATGAAACCGGCATCCGCCCGGGGTTCATCAAAACCGCCGTGGATGACGACGGGCTTTCGGAGCTGGATGAAAAGCTCGTCCACGCCGCCATCCTGACGCACCGCCAAACCGGTCTGACCATCCAGACGCACACCGGCGCCAACCTGGCAGCCGCCGAGGGCATTCTGCAATTGCTCGAGCAGGAAGGCGTCTCTCCCTCCGCCTGGGTGTGGGTGCACGCTCACCAAGTCGCCGAGGGCGAAAGGCTGGCAGCAGCCGCCCGGCGGGGCGCCTGGATTTCGCTGGACGGGGTGAGCGCCGAGACGGAGGCGCGCATCCTGGGGCATCTCATGCTGCTGCGGCAACACGGTCTGCTGGGCAAGGCGTTGATTTCGCACGACGGCGACAGCTACTGCGGCGGCAATTTCCGCCCTTACGATCACATCCTCGCCGCTTTCCTGCCGCGCCTGCGGCAGACAGGCTTCACCGAGGCCGAGATTCGCCAACTGGTCATCGAAAACCCGGCGCAGGCTTTTACGCTCCAGGTCAGGCTGGTCTGAGGGTTTTGCGCCGGCTTTGGGCAACCCTGCAGCATTTAGATTTTCGACCGAATCCTTGCCGCCTTGCTTCCCAAACGGGAAGCGTATTTTCGCTATTGACAAAATTTATTTTTTCACTATAATGTAGTTAACCGCTTAACTAAATTATTTGACACCAATAGCAATTAATTAAGCGGTAAACTATGAAAAATCCCCCGAAAATTACCCTGGATGATATCGCCCGTCAGGCGGGCGTTTCGACGGCTGCCGTTTCTCAGGCGCTCTCTGGCAAGGGAAATCTCTCCCCCGCCACGCGGGAACGCATCCTGCAAGTCGTCGAAGAACTCTCTTACCAGCCAGACAAGGTGGCGCAAAGCCTGGCATTGCGCCGCGCCAGCCAGGTGTACGGCAAGCGCCTGCCGGCTTCCAAGAACAAGCGCCTGCCGCCGCCCGGCGTGATGGTCTTCTACAACCTGCCCGAATTGGAAGAAGTGCTCCTGCTGGAAATTCAGCAAAGGGAAGAAGAGGGTTACGAGGTCAGCCAATTCCGGCAAAACCTGGCGCAATGGAACAAGCCTACCAAGCAAAAGCTATACCGCCTGTACAGTGAATTGCTTTCGGCGCCGCGCCGCCCGGATTTTCACTATGTGGAACCTGAAAGCCTGACTGCCATTCGAGCTGCGCGCCCGGCGGGACCCCGCCAGGAGGCGCTTTCATTATCGGCAAACGTCCTGTATGACCGCATCTTTGGCGCCTGGCTGGGTAGAACGGCAGGCTGCGTCTGCGGAAAGCCCTTGCAAGCGGGGCTTTCTAAAAAGCAGATTATGGCGTATTTGCAGCAGGCAGGCAACTACCCCCTGGGCGGATACGTCCCTCGGCTGGTGCCGCTGCCGCCGGACTTTACCCTGAACCCCCACTCAGAGGGCGCCTTTCGCGGCGAGATTCGCGGCGCGCCGCAGGATGACGATACCGACTACACCTTGCTGTCCTTGCACATCCTGGAATCGTATGGCTTGGACTTCAAAACCGCCCAGGTGGCGACCGAATGGCTGGAGCACATCCCCTATTTTGCCACCTTCACCACCGAGCGTACCGTGTACCGCAACCTGGTTTGGAATATCCATCCTGACCAAGCCGCCGACTACGCCAACCCTGAGCGGGAATTCATCGGCGGGCGCACCCGCGCCGACCTTTACGGCTACATCACCCCCGGCAAGCCCGAACTTGCTGCCGCCCTGGCGTACAAAGACGCTGCTCTTTCTCACACCAAGAACGGCGTGTACGCCGCCATGCTGACCGCCGCCATGATTTCATGGGCGTATGTCACCAGCGACCCGCTCGAATTGGTGCAAGTGGGGCTTTCAGAGATTCCAGCCGGGTGCCGTCTGGCGCAGGCTGTGCAGGAGGCGCTGGACGCCCACCAGCGCGGAGAGGATTGGGAGCTGGCTTATGAACAGATGCTCTTGAAATATGGCAGTTACTCTCCCATCCACGCTATCAATAACACGTTATGGATGATTTTGGCGCTGCTCTACAGTCAGGGCAGCTTCGAACGCGCCCTGGGCATCGCCCTGACCTGCGGCATGGATACCAGCAGTAACGCAGCAAGCGTTGGATCCATCCTGGGGCTGCTCTACGGCGCCAGCCGACTGCCCGCCCACTGGATAGACCCGCTGGAAGATACGCTCTACACCGGCATCGCCCGTTACTCGGAGGTGCGCCTTTCAGAATTGGCGCGCCGCACCGCCAGGCTGGCGGAAATGGTACTTTCGAACCACTCTCTAAACGCAAAGGAGGACAAATGAACCACAACTCACTTTCCCGCCGAGAATTTCTCAAGTTTGCCGGTGTGGCAGCCGGCGGTTTATGGCTGGCATCGTGCAGCGGGAACGCCGCCAGCAGCAATCAGGTGCGCATCATGGTCGATTCCTGGGCATTATCCTACGCGCCGTTCAAGCAAATGGCAGAAGCATACAACCAGCTCCACCCTGAAACGACCATCAAGATCGAGCCAAGCCCCGGCGGCTGGGTGACCAAGGTCGTCGGGCAGATTCGATCTAACAAGCTGCAATGGAGCGCCGCCGGCGTGATGACTACCTTCAACGACCTGGCAGCCTGGGTACAGTTGGACTTGATTCAGCCGATTGATGAGTACCTCGCCGCCTCGACGGAACCCGGCGCCGCCGCCTTCCTGAGCGACATGCTCCCGCCGGTCAAAGAAGACCAGAGCTATGACGGTAAGGTGTACGGCATCCCCTTCTCGATCGAAAATATCACCTACCAGTGGAACACCGAGTGGTTCGGCAAAGCCGGCATCACACAGGCGCCAAAAACCTGGCAGGAGTTGTTCGAGTACAGTAAAGCAGTCAAAGATTATCTGGCAAAAGCTGGAAATAACGAGGTGTATGCCTTTGGCTTCGACCTGGGCAACCTGAGCCGCAACCTGGGCGCTCTGCTGTGCAGCATTTCGAATCATCCCTTTACCGAGGACGGCTGGCTGGATTGGGATTCGGAGGAAATGCGCCTCTCGCTGCGCTTCATGCGCCAGATGAGCCGGGCTGGGTTGACGCCGCCTGACTGCGGCGAAAGCGCCGACACCTACGATTTATGGACGCGCGGGCGGATGGCAGGCTTGTATAGCTGCAGCTCGCGCGGCGTGTGGGCGCAGAAGAACCTCGGCTTCGATAAGATCACCACCTCCCGCCTGCCCACGGTGGACGGCAAACCGCACTCGGGCACTGCTTTTTGGGGCAACAGCGTGGCGCTGCTCAACACCGCGCCGCACGCCCAGAATGCCCTCGATTTCCTGGTTTACGCCGTTGGACCTCAAAACCTGGAATGGCAGAAAGCCATCATCCAGGCTGGCACGTCCCCGGCGTTCTCTTCTACCTATACGAACTTGATCGAGACCGACCCGGCGCTTGCCCCCTACCGCTGGATGAGCAGCCTACGGGAGGAAATTGCCCTGTCGGCGCCGGCGCCGAAGAACTATTACTATCAGATACAGAACGAATCCTGGAACCGTCACCGCGCCGAATACCTGAAGGATTCCTCGACAATGACAGAGGACGACCTGATTCAGAAGATTCTGCAAAGCAACCGCGAGTTACAGCAGCAAGTGCTCGAATCGGTGCCAACCATGCAACCGTAGCCGGGTCGAACCGATGGAGAATCCCCCATGACCCTGCCGAACCAGGATCAAACTCTCTTCTCAGACGTCCGCCGCGCCTTTCGCGAGGTGAAACGAGAAAAGCCAGGCAACCGGCTGGGTTACCTCTTCATCGCCCCCGCCATCCTGCTTTTCCTGGTTTTCCAGGGGTACCCCATCCTGCGCGGTCTCTTGATGGCTTTTTCGGATTACCGCTGGCTGGTGCCCGAAACGCAGGGCTTGTTCGACCTGAACGGCTTGGACAATTACCGCGCCCTGTTGCAAGACAAGACCTTCTTTCGCGCCTTTGGCATCACGCTGAGATACACCCTGGTTTACCTGCCATCGCTGCTCGCCCTCTCCCTGGGAACAGCCCTGCTCATCGCCAGGGTGCGCAGCCCGCGGCTGTCAGGATTTTATCGCGTCGTCGCATACATACCGGTCGTCCTGCCCATATCGGTCTCCATGATGATGTGGCGGCAGATCTATAACCAGGAATACGGTTTTCTGAACTACTTTCTCAAGACTGTCCTTCAGATTCAAAATCCGCCCGGCTGGCTGAGCGACCCCGCCTGGGCAATGCCGGCGGTGCTCATCCCCGATTTGTGGCTTGGGTTTGGTTACTTTACCCTGCTCTTTCTCATCGGTCTTTACAACATCGACAGCACCCTGTATGAAGCCGCCTCCCTCGATGGCGCCAACGGCAGGCAGCAACTGTGGTGGATCACCTTGCCGCTACTCAAGCCCATCATCACCCTCGTCCTGATCACCACCGGCGGTCTGGCAAGCGCCGTGGTGCCGGTGTTGACGCTCTTCCGCGTTCCTGCCGGACCGGAGCAAGCCATGTTGACGCTGGGGGTGTACGGCTTCCAAACCGCCTTTTCGATCGGCGATATGCGGATGGGCTACGCCGCCTCGATGGGGCTGGTAACGGGTCTTTTCTCCATGGCGTTTTCTGCGCTGGTGTTCAAGCTGCTGCGTTCGGAGCGGTCATGATGTACTCCTGGAAGAAAATCTTGCGCGAAATCCCGGTCAACCTGGCGCTGATCGCCATGGTGTGCGCCTGCCTTTTCCCCCTGTATTGGTCGCTGGTCTCTTCGCTGAAGGGACGGGCAGAGCTGTTCGAGACCAAGCCCACGCTGATCGTCAGGCATCCCACCCTGGAGAACTACAAGATGGTTCTCTCGCTCACCGGCGGGAGCCAGATTCCCCTGTTCCTGTGGAACAGCCTCAAAATTGGATTGGGCGCCGTTGCCGTGCAATTCGTCGTCGCTTCGATGGCTGGCTATGCCTTTGCCCGCATGAAATTCCGCGGGCGCGACCTGATATTCTACCTCATGGTGTTGATGATGTTCTTCCCCCGCGTGGGCGGGCTGATGGCGACGTATGAATTGATGGACTTCTTGAACCTGCGCAACACCCACATCGGGTTGATTCTGCTTTTCCCCAGCTCGGTCAGCCTCTCGTTGCTGATCATGCGCCAATCTTTCCTGGGGGTGCCCCGTGAACTGGAAGAATCTGCCATGATCGACGGCGCTAACACCTGGCAGATTTTCACCCGCATCGCTATCCCCATGACCCAGAGCGCCCTGGTGGTCATTTCCATCCTGATGTTCCTGGCAACCTGGGGAGACTTCCTGATGACCTACACCCTGCTGGATGACCTCAACCTGTTCACGGTGTCCATTGCCATCACCCAAATCACCGGCTGGTCGATGATCTACAACTCGACGCTGGCAACCACCTACGGCAGCGACAACGCCGCCTTCATCCTGGCAATCCTGCCGGTCATCCTGGTCTATATCCTGAGCCAGAAATGGTTCGTGCGCGGCTTTCAAGAGGGTATCATTAAGCTATGAGGCGCCTGGAGTGATCAAGCGGACGCCTCAATTCCACCACCAAGGAGTTTCGCATGTTATCTGAACTGCCCCGCATCCGCAACCGCAAGACGGGTCGCTTTTCTTCCTGGGACGTCACCGGGCGCAACGCCGACCTGTGGGTGATTCCGCCCGGCGGGTCAGCCGTTCTGGCGGACATCGCTGGACCGGCGCAAATCGCGCACCTCTGGATGACGCAAATCAACCACTACCGCGAATGCCTGCTCCGAATCACCTATGACGAAGCGGACTACCCCAGCGTGCTGGCGCCCCTGGGCGACTTCTTCTGCCTGGGGCACGGGATGGTCAACTCGTTCCAGTCGGCTTTGTTCACCGCCTCCACCTTCTTCCCGTACCAGTTCAACAAACCCTGCGCCTTGAATTGCTACGCCCCCATGCCGTTTGCCAGGCGAGCGGTCGTCGAGCTGATCAACGAGAGCGATGAACCCCACCGCCAGTATTTTTACGTCGATTACGAGACTCTCGAAGATTTTCCGCCCGAGACGGGCTATTTCCATGCCGAGTTCCGCCGCGCCAACCCCTTCCAGGGATGGGGCGCAGAAATCGGCGTCAACACCCCCGAAACGGACGCTCCCAACCTAGAACGCCAGGCATGGGAGAACAACTATGTCATTTTGGAAACACAGGGACGGGGACATTACATTGGCTGCAACCTGTCGGTCACCAATTTCACCGGCAATTGGTGGGGCGAAGGCGACGATATGATCTGGGTGGATGGCTACAAATGGCCGCCCGACCTGCACGGCACCGGCAGCGAGGATTACTTCAACCAGGCTTTCGGCATGCAGCCCAACGCTTTCCTGCGCAACGGTTCTTCTATCTTCGAAGGCGGCACCATTCCTGCGCCAGAAATCGAACTGTACCGCGGCAACAGCGGTTACCAGACCAGTTACGTCTTCCACCTGGAAAACCCGGTGCGCTTCAGCCGCGAGATCAAAGCCACCATCGAGGTTGGGCATGCCAACCACCTGGCGAACGAGGTCAGCAGCACTGCTTACTGGTACGCAGAAAAGCCCACCTGTGTGATGGCGCCGCCGCCCGTCCAGCAGCGGCTGCCCGTCCGCCGCGACAACCAGGGCGCCTGGCTGAAAGACCCCCCGCGGGAACACCCCGGCAAGCCGGTTGCCATGACCGCCGAGATGCAGGCTCTGAAAGCCCGGTGGAAGGGAAAAAACCAGCAGTGAACATCGTCGAGCCCGAAAGCGTGGGCTTATCCACGCCACGCCTGCAACGGCTGGCAAATGCCATGCAGCAATGCATTGATGGCGGCGCGCTGGCGGGGATGATCACCGTGATCGCGCGGCGCGGCGTTGTGGCGCACCTGGGTGTGTATGGCATGATGGACCTCGCCCGCGCCGCGCCGATGACGACGGACGCCATCTTCCGCCTCTTTTCGATGACCAAGCCGGTGACCAGCCTGGCGGCGCTGATGCTCTGTGAAGAGGGCATCCTTCATCTGCAGGACCCTGTCCAGGAGTACCTGCCAGAATTTGCCAACCTCAAAGTGTGGCAAGGCGAAGGCGCGCCGCTGAGCCAGCTCGAACGTCCGGTCACCCTCTGCGATTTGCTGACCCACACATCCGGCTTGGGTTATGGGCTGGATACCTCCACGCCGGTGAACGCCCTGTACCAACAGAAGGCAATGCTGCGCATGGACGAGCCGATGGCTGAGAAAATCACCCGCATGGCTCAGTTACCGCTGCATCACCAACCTGGCAGGGCATACACCTACAGCCTGAGCACCGATGTCATTGGACGGGTGATCGAGGTGGTCAGCGGGATGCCGCTGGATTCCTTTCTGAAGCAGCGCATCTTCGAGCCGCTGGGGATGCACGACACCGACTTTTACGTGCCTGCCGAAAAGCTCCCCCGCCTGGCGACGCTCTACACCGCCGCCCCGCAGGGCGGGCTGGTGGATGTTGCCACCCTCCCCGGCGATGGCGCTCAGTTCCCCTTTGGCGCATGGACGGACAAGTCCTTCAAACCGGCTTTTCTCTCCGGCGGCGGCGGGTTGGTTTCTACGACCACAGATTACCTGCGCTTTGCCTGGATGCTGCGCAATCACGGCGCGTTGGACGGCGCCCGGCTGGTCAGCCGCAAAACGATCGAGCTGATGACCGCCCCCCAATTGCGCCCCGAACTGTCACCCTTGCCCGGCGTCAACATTGGGCTTGGCGTCACCGTGCTCACCAACCCGGCGCAGGCGCAAATGCTTGGGTCGCCGGGGGCATATGGTGGAAGCGGCGCTTCGCACTGCGAATTTTGGATCGACCCGCAGGAGGATATGATCACATTGCTGATGACCCAGTACATCCATTATAAACCTCTGCCGGTGGGGATGACCTTTCGGGCGCTGGCAGCCGCCTCAATCGAGGACTAGCCATGCTGTCCAACCTCTGCCGCCTGCGCCAACGAAAAACACGGCGAATCTCCTCCTGGGACGCATCGGGTCGCAACCAGGATTATTGGGTGGTTCCGCCGCACAGCCGAGCGGTATTGGCAGACATTACCGGTCCTGCCCAAATGACCCACCTGTGGATGACTCAGGTGGACGGCTATCGTGAATGCCTGCTCAAAATCACCTACGACGGCGCGCCCTATCCCAGCCTGCTCGCCCCGCTGGGGGACTTCTTCTGCCTGGGACATGGCATGGTCAACACGTTCGAGTCGGCGCCCTTCAGCGCTTCGACGGCTTTCCCTTACCAGTTCGATAAGCCCAGCGCCTTGAATTGCTATCTTCCCATGCCTTTTGCCAGGCGGGCAGTGGTCGAATTGATCAACGAGAGCGATTCTCCCCACCTGCAATACTTTTACCTCGACTACGAAACGCTGGAAAGCTTTACGGAGGATGTGGGCTATCTGCACGCCGAATTCCGGCGGGTCAACCCGTTCCAGGGCTGGGGGAGCGAAATTCCGCCAAACACCCCAGCCGCCGATGCCGCCAACCTGGGCAGGCAGGCGTGGGAAAACAACTACCTCATCCTGGAAACGCAGGGGCGCGGTCATTACATCGGCTGCAACCTGTCGGTGACCAATTTCACCGGCAACTGGTGGGGGGAGGGGGATGACATGATCTGGATCGACGGCTACAAGTGGGCGCCCGACCTGCACGGCACTGGCAGCGAGGATTACTTTGGTCACGGCGGCGGCATGCAGGAGATGGCTGCCCTGCGCAACGGCTCCGCCATCTTCGAGGGGCGCACCATTCCAACGCCGGAGTTCCGCCTGTGGCGCGGCGACAGCGGCTACCAGACCAGCTACGTCTTTCACCTGGAAAACCCGGCGCGCTTCCAACAGGAGATCAAGGTCACCATCGAACATGGACATGCCAATCACCTGGCTAACGAGATGAGCAGCGTCGCCTACTGGTACGCCGACCGCCCAACGCCGGCGGCTGCCCCGCCCTCTCTCCAGCAGCGGCTGCCCATCCGCCGCGAGCGCGCCGGTGAATGGCTGCACGACCCTGAGCGCCTGTGCCCCGGCAGGCAGGTCAACCTGACCGAGGAGATGCACAGGCTCAAAGCGCAGGCTGGCGGCAGCTAGCATGGACTACTCCGCCCTGATGCCCCTGCCGGTGATTGATGGTCATGTTCATTTCACACAGCCCGAACGGCTCACAGAAATGCTTGCCATCCTGGACGCCGTCCCCTGCGTTCGGTTCAACCTGGTGTGTGTGCCCGAGCTGGACGGCAGCACGCACAACCCGGCGGCTCTGTTCTTCAAAGAGCGCTTCCCCGAGCGTACGTTCATCTCCGCCGCGCTGGATTACCGCCCGACCATGGCTGACCCGGCTCATGGAGCCGACTCGCTGGAGAAACAGGCGCGTGACCTGCGCCGAAATGGCTTTGACGGTCTGAAACTGATCGAGGGCAAGCCGCAGGTGCGCAAGCTGCTCCCCTTTCGGCTGGACGGGGTGCTCTACGCCGGTCTGTGGGCAACGCTGGAACAGGAGCAAATACCCATCGTCTGCCACGTGGCTGATCCGGATGAATTTTGGGATGCCGCGCGCTGCCCCGATTGGGCGCGCCAGTTTGGTTGGGATTACTCCGATGGCAGCTACCCCGCCAAAGAAGCGTTCTATGTCGAACTAGAAGCCGTCTTGAACAGACATCCCCGTCTGAAACTCATCCTGGCGCACTTCGGCTTCCTTTCGAATGATTTAGCGCGCGCCGGTAAGATGCTGGAGACCTATTCCTCGCTGCATTTCGACCTGGCGCCGCACTTTGGTCTGTACACCGACTTCAACCGAAATCGAGCTGCGGCGCAGGCTTTCTTCCGGCGCTATCAGGACCGCATCGTGTACGGCACCGATATCGACACGCGCGCCATGCAGCGCAGCTCCGACGGCTTCCGGTTCATGCAATCGATTCCCTGGTTCATCCGCTCCTTCCTGGAGAAAGACTCCTTCGAAACCCAAGACGGCAAGCCGTATGACGGGCTGAACCTGGAAGCGGATATCCTCCAAAAAGTTTACTACACGAACTTTTCCAGGTTGTATGGCGAAGCGCCGACCCCCTCCCAACGGCTGCTATGGCTTTCTCAAAGTTCCTTGACAAATAAATAAAAACGGTCCTCTTCGGTAAAATTGGATGCGCTTATAACCAAGAAGCCGAGGAGGACCACATGGAGTATAACACGCTT